>OBAS01000179.1_pt1 | contig 77667 bp, 80 predicted proteins | sample 1517591 | NCBI WGS metagenome assembly OBAS01 (sample SAMN04571700, study PRJEB22368) | human gut metagenome | biome: human gut; material: stool | host: Homo sapiens | place: Luxembourg | collected 2012-10-05
TTGCCTGCAAGAACGGTCGTTATCGGATCACCACAAAGCCGGAGTTCTGCGGAAAAACACCGGTGGGACAGTATGTGACTGGTTATGTTTCTTGGGATAATTTTGGGGTGATTGGATGAATGCAGAACAAAAAGACCAGATCCGACAACTGCACAGCAGCGGTCTGGGCTACAAGAAAATCGCAGTCCAATTAGGGCTGTCTGTTAACACTGTGGCTTCTTTCTGCAAACGGCAGAGAGGAAGCGAATCCTGCCCACACTGTCCGCAGTGTGGGCGTTCTGTTGTGCAGACACCACACCGAAAACCGAAACGATTCTGTTCCACACAATGCCACAACACTTGGTGGAATCACCATGCTGTATCGAAGAACGGCAAATTACAGCAGCTCTGCCCTATCTGCAAAGAGCCGTTTTTCGCCTATCCCAGTTCGCACCGAAAATATTGTTCCCGTCTTTGCTATGGGAAGCACAGAAAGGAAATGACTCATGGAAAAAGAACATTACCATAAGATCATTACGTATCAAACCACAGTTTCGATTTTGAAAAGCTGGATGCGTGCTGGATTGGTCACGCCGGAGGAATTCCAAAAAATCAACACCATAATTGCCGAACGTTCCGGCATATCTTTGTGCAGTATATTCCTTGACTCCTGCCCGATCGTACGGTAATATGTCATCGGAAAGGGGGAGATTATCACGGCACGAGTGATACAAAAAGTTGCATTTCCACAGAAAAAGCCGTTCCTGTTGAAACGGACGGCAGCCTATGCCAGAGTGTCCAGCGGAAAGGATGCCATGCTCCATTCTCTGTCAGCACAGGTCAGCTATTACAATCAGCTGATCCAGAGCAATCCGGAGTGGCTGTTCTGCGGCGTTTATGCAGACGAGGCATTGACGGGAACAAAGGAAAATCGGGCGGAATTTCAAAAGCTGCTGAACCGATGCCGGCGTGGAGAAATCGACTTGATTCTGACAAAGTCCATTTCCCGTTTTGCACGAAACACGGTCACCCTGCTGGAAACGGTACGGGAACTGAAAACACTGGGCGTTGATGTCTATTTCGAGGAACAGCGGATTCATTCCATGAGTTCAGACGGCGAGCTGATGCTTTCCATTCTGGCATCTTACGCACAGGAGGAAAGCTATTCTGCCAGCGAGAACAAAAAATGGCAGATGCGAAAGGACTTTGAACAGGGAAAAGTCGGGAGTATGCGAATGCTGGGATATCGGCGAACCAAATTCGGAAAACTGGAAATCGTACCGGAGGAGGCAGAAATCGTTAGAATGATTTTTCTATATTATCTGTCTGGCATGGGTAAGCTGGCAATTGCCAAGAAACTGAACGAACAGCAGATATGCACGGTGCGTGGCTGTGCATGGACGACAGAGGACGTAAGGCGAACGCTCCGCAATGAAAAGTACACCGGAAACCTGTTGCTGCAAAAAAGTTTTCGGGAAAATCACATTACCAAGAAAAAGGTGGCTAACATCGGACAGCTTCCGCAGTATTTTGTTGCCGGTTCGCATGAAGCCATCATTTCGCAGGAACAGTTTGATGCGGTGCAGAAACAAATGGCGGAACGACAGAAAAAATATGCCGGTTCCTGTACCACAAACCGATATCCATTTACGCAGAAAATACGATGTGCCTGCTGCGGCAAGTATTACCGCAGAAAAACGACTGTGACCGGTGTGGTCTGGATTTGTTCCACTTACAACACCAAAGGGAAAAAATACTGTCCAACAGCAAAACAGATTCCGGAAAATACGCTGATTTCTGCCTGCTGTGATGTTTTGGAAATATCGGAATTTGATGCGGAGCGATTTGCGGAACAAATCGAACAGATTCAGATTCCGGCACCCAATGAACTGCAATTTTGCTTTTCGGACGGAACGGAACAAATCGTATCTTGGAAAGACCGTTCCCGTTCGGAAAGCTGGACAACGGAAATGCGAGAGAAAGCGAGGCAGAAAAAATGGCGACAGTCCTAAAAATACCGGCAAAGTTTCACCCCATAACACATTTGCCGGAAACCAAGGTTCAGAAACGCAGAGTGGCAGCCTATGCCAGAGTTTCCACGGATTCTGAGGAGCAGCAGACCTCTTATGCTGCACAGGTAGATCGCTACACCAAGTACATTCAGGAACGGGCAGACTGGGAGTTTGTTGCAGTCTATACCGATGAGGGCATTTCTGCCCTGAATACCAAACATCGGGACGGCTTTAATCGCATGGTGGCAGATGCTCTGGACGGCAAGATCGATTTGATTGTCACCAAGTCGGTCAGCCGGTTTGCACGAAACACTGTAGATTCTTTGACGACTGTGCGAAAGCTGAAAGAAAAAGGCGTGGAGGTGTTTTTTGAAAAAGAAAACATCTACACGCTGGATTCCAAAGGCGAGCTGCTGATCACCATCATGTCCAGTCTGGCACAGGAGGAGAGCCGTTCTATTTCGGAGAATGTAACTTGGGGACAGCGAAAGCGAATGGCGGACGGCAAGGTCAGCCTGCCGTACAAGCATTTTCTAGGCTATCGAAAAGGAGCAGATGGCTTGCCGGAAATTGTGCCGGAGGAGGCAGAGATTGTTCGGAACATCTATCGTTGGTTTATGGAGGGGAAAACGCCGACTGGCATTGCGAGAACATTGACAGAACAAGGTGTTCCGACACCTGCCGGCAAGGAACAATGGTGTTCCAGTACAGTGAAAAGCATTCTGACCAATGAAAAATACAAGGGTTCTGCTCTATTGCAAAAGAGATTTACGGTGGATTTCCTCACGAAAAAATCTAAGGTGAATGAGGGTGAAGTGCCGCAATACTACATCGAGGAAAGTCACCCTGCCATCATAGTGCCGGAGGAATTTGAACTGGTGCAGGCAGAATTGCTGCGGAGGCAAAACCTACGGCGGCAGTACAATGGGAAAAGTGTATTTGCTGCCCGGCTTGTCTGCGGCGACTGCGGAAATTTCTTCGGGGCAAAGGTCTGGCATTCCAACAGCAAATACCGGCAGGTGATCTGGCAGTGCAATCACAAATTCCAAGGGGTGTGCAAATGCCAGACACCCCATTTGCAGGAGAGCGTCATACAGCAGCGATTTCAGGCAGCCGTTCAGGAATTGCTGCAAAAGCGGAAAGCAGTTCTGGAAAACTGTCAGGTGATGCTGAAACTGCTTACGGACTGTACAGATTTAGAGCGTCAATTGCAGGAACTGGAAACGCAGAAAATGCGGATTTCGGAACAGGTGCAGGGATATGTTCGGGAAAACAGTGAAATTGTGCAGGATCAGGAAAAGTATGAGGAACGGTATCAGGCACTGGTGGGACAGTATGAACCGCTGCAGAAACAAGAAACCGCCCTGCAGGAACGGCGAGCAGAGCGGTTGGCAAGACGGGAACAGATTCAGGGATTTCAAAGAGCATTGAACGGACAAAATGGGATGCTGCCGGAATTTGACACGCAGTTGTGGCTGGCTGCTGTAGAAAAAGCAGTGGTGCATCGAGATGGAAAAATCGTGTTTGTTTTGAAAGATGGGACGGAGTTGGTGCAGAAAATTTAAGGAGTCTGGGGTGCAGAACGCACTCCCTTTGCTTTTCGGGTGTGCATTGTATCATTTGTGACGTGCGTTTCCATATCTGCACCCATATTTTGATACAAAATAGGGGTGCATTTTTATGCCCTGAAAACAACGCAGTATCGGCATTTTTCAAAAAGTGCCGTTTTATATTGATTGAATAGGAGAGAGATATTTACCTCTAAAATAGGTTTAAATCCTGCTTTTCAGGGGTTAGCGTTTTCTTTTGCACCCATTTGGACCTGTTTGCACCCCATTGTTTTTCTATGGTAGAACATAAAAAACAGCCGCCACAGTAATCGCATTGACTACTGCGGCGGCTGAATGTTAATTTATGCTTCAATCTCTGTACCGTCAAGGAACTGAAAAAACATTCTGTTATCATGAAAAATCGTAACTTTTTCAATCATCGTTCTCCAAAGATTTTCATCAAACGTATCGATAGGGGTATCAGCTTTTTCAAGGTGAAGAACAAGCTGCTGAAGTTGTTTGACTTTATTCTGCTGGTTACTCTTTTTCTGCATTAGTTTCTCATAAATTGTCTTTTGACTTTCGTACTGCTGAACCAATTCATCGTGACGTCTGTCGAATTCTTCCTTGTTTCTTGCCGTCACGATATTGTTCTGAATGTGCATTTGATTTAATGCGGAAGTATTACTCATTTCCTGAATGGTTTTTTCAATTTTCGTATTGAGTGCAGAAGTGTCGGAAATGCTCTCAATAAGCATCTGAACTGTTTCAAGAATCAAATCCTTTTCCTGAAAAAACATCGAAAATGCGTTAATGAAACGCTGTTTGATTTCATCCTCATACAAATGCGGTGTGGAGCAAAGCTGCTGTCCTTTGAATTTGTTATTGCACTGCCAGATGACACGTCGGTATTTGCTTGTGGAGTGCCAGACCTTAGAGCCGAAGAAACAACCGCAGTCCGCACATACAAGTTTTGCAGCGAAGAGTGAATTTCCGCTGTACTGCTTGCCGAGCTTTTTACGCCTTTTCATTTCAAGCTGGACTTGCTCGAAATCTTGTGGATCTATAATTGCTTCGTGACTTTCGTCAATGTAGTATTGTGGTACTTCACCTTCGTTGATTTTTTTCTTTTTCGTAAGAAAATCAGTGGTAAAACTCTTTTGCAGCAGTGCAGACCCCTTGTATTTTTCGTTAGTCAGAATACTTTCAACTGTTGATGCGTACCACTTTTCCTTACCACTCGGAGATAGAACACCACGATACATCAAAGCCTTTGCAATGCTGTAAGTAGTCATGCCCTCAAGAAAAGAACGATAAATAAAACGGATGATTTCGGCTTCTTCCGGTACAATTTTCGGCAGACCGTCTTCACCTTTTTTGTAACCGAGAAAACTGGAGTAGGGGAGTGAAACCTTTCCGTCTGCCATACGTTTCCTGTGTCCCCATGTGACGTTTTCGGAAATGGAGCGTGACTCTTCCTGAGCTAAACTCGACATAATCGTGATGAGCAATTCGCCCTTGCCATCAAACGTCCAGATTTGCTCCTTTTCAAAATAACACTCCACGTTATGTTCTTTCAGTTTTCGTATCGTGGAAAGAGAATCTACGGTATTTCGGGCAAAACGGCTAACACTCTTTGTTATGATAAGATCGATTTTTCCGTCCAGAGCATCTTTTATCATCTGATTAAAACCATCTCTGTGCTTTGTATTTGTTGCGGAAATTCCCTCGTCTGTATAGACCTTTACAAACTCCCATTCGCCGTGTTTTTTGATATATTTGGTGTAGTAATCCACCTGTGCAGCATAGGAAGTCTGCTGTTCTTCCTGTTCCGTAGAAACTCTCGCATATCCTGCAACCCTGCGTTTTATGACTATATCATTTGGCAGATGCGTCAAGGGATTGATCGTTTGGGGAATCATCGTGACTGTTCGTGCCATTTTCTGCTCCTTTCTCCGGTGGCTTTTTTCATTTCAGGTTTCCAGCTTTCGGAACGTGAACGGTCTTTCCAGTTTGCAGAAATCTGATGTCCGTCAGTGAAAATAAATGTCATCTCATTTGGTGCAGGAACAAGAATTATTGCAATTTGACTTTCAAAAACATTCACATCAAATTTTTGTAAATCAAGCACTTCGCAACATACTGAAATCAGCGTATTTTCGGGAATTTGCTTTGCTTTAGAACAGTATTTTTTACCCTTTGTGTTGTATGTAGCACAGATCCAGACAATGCCCGTTGGCGTTGTTTTTCTGCGATAATTTTTGCCGCAGCATTCGCACTTGATTTTGCCTGTAAACGGATAAGTGACAGCCGTTGATTTGGTTGGAGTAAACTGTTCTTGATGCTTTTTCATCAAGTTCTGCACTGCGAGAAATACGCTCTTTTCAATAATCGGAGGATGTGCTTCTTCCACATAAAATTTTTTGATCTCACCGTGATTGACCATTTTCCTCTTTGTCAGATGATTTTCACTGTAGAATTTTTGCAGCATAAGTTCACCACAGTATTTTTCATTTGTGAGGATTCTTCTGACTGCTTCCGCCGTCCATTCGTTATCAAATTTGGTGGAGATATGCATTTCATTCAGCATATTTGCAACTGCAAGTTTCCCCATTCCCGACAGATAACTGTTGAAAATCAGCCTGACAATTCTCGCTTCGTCAGGGATAATTTCAAGCACTCCGTTATGATTCCTTTTGTAACCCAGCATCTGCAAACTGCTGACCTTTCCTTTTTCAAAATCCTTACGGATACGCCATTTCTGATTTTCACTTGCGGATAAACTCTCCTCCTGTGCGTAGCTTGCAAGAATAGATAACATCAATTCTCCGTCTGAAGAAAGACTGTGAATTTGCTGTTCCTCAAAATAAACGTCAACACCTAAATCTTTCAGTTCACGCACTGTTTCAAGAAGTGTTAACGTATTTCTCGCAAATCTTGAAATGGATTTTGTGATGATAAGATTCAGATTTCCTGCACGGCATTCCGCAAGCATTTTCTGAAAGTTCTGACGGCTGTCCTTGGTTCCGGTCATTGCTTCATCGGCATAAACTCCGCAAAAACGCCATTCAGGATTTTTTTGAATCAGATCGCTGTAATAGCTGACCTGTGCGGAAAGGGAATGCAGCATAGCGTCCTTTCCGCTGGAAACACGAGCATAAGCAGCAACTCGTTTCTGCTTTTTTATTTTTGGAGTATAAAAATCTACTCTCTCCACGATTCTTGCCATAAAATCGCCTCCTTGTCAGTGTTACATATTAAATCAGAAGTGCCTGAAAGTCAAGCAATTTCACGATATATGCTGCACAAGGATAAGCCACATTTTTCGGCAATATTTGACTCGCATCTGTGAAATTCAGACTCCGTGATTGTGCCGCTTTTCAGTAGCTTTCGGAATAAAATAATCGCCACTTTGTAGGTGGCGATATGCTGTAATTTTTCACTGGTCATTGCGGTACTCCTTTCGGCAGGATTTGCCATAACAGGTTTTAGAACAGTATTTTCTTGACTTGCTTGGGTAAGCGTAGAACGTTTTTCCACAAGATTCACATTTGTATTCAATCATTCCGGAAGTGCGGTGGGGATGCCTCCGCCACCATGTCATTCTGCATTTGTCGCTGCAATATTTTCTTCCGATAACGACTGTGCCACAGACAAGGCAGGCATCGCTGTTTCTCTTCAAAAATGACTTTACCGTGTTCTCCGATAGTTTTAGTTCAGCGGCTATTTTCCTATATCCATAGCCATTTGCCTTTAACTTTATTATTTGAGTTTTATCAGCGTCAGTCATAAGGCACCTCCAAATGGAAACGGCTGCCGATTGGTTCAACAGCCGTTTATAAAGTTTATTTCATTAGTTCATTCACATATTTCTGCACAGCATTGTAGTCATATCCGGCATTGGCGAGTCTGTTTTTGCGGTCAGCACCGTTGCCCCATTTTCCCTGAATAACCTCACGGGCAATTTCATCAACGGACTTCTTAACAGGATAAACAACCTTGCCGTTGCTATCGAACACAGAATAACTCGGTTTACAAGCCTTTTTTGCATTTTCCAGAGAAGAAAAAGCACCGATCTGCGACTTTGCATCAGACCATGTCTTTCTCACTCTATAAATCTTTTTAGCAGAAGGTGTTGCAGGTGCGGAAGAACCGGAGTTCATATAGGACTGCACCTTTTTCTTAAACTCTGCCCAATGGGGCAGAATGTACAGCGGACACGTTTTGTACGGATTTTTCGCTGTATTGAGATAATCCAAAGTGCCTGACTTTCCGTCACGAACATTCAGCCAATGGGTGTGGGTGTAAAGGTGGTTTATGTCAAGATTGTACTTTTTCAAAAGTGCCGCCGCAAGTCTTGCACAGTTATCCTCGGACTTTTTGTCTTTGTCATTATATGCAGAAGACATAATACATTCAATCGCAATGGTTCGGCGGTTGCCATTGCCACTGCCGTCAGCGGCGTGCCAGCCACTAAGATTCAGAGGCAAATTCTGCCACGCACAGACGTTATCAACATAATAATGGACACGGACATCTTTCATATTACCGTTGACCGTTGCCCTTGTGTACTGCTCGGCAGGAGTAGTTCCTGCGGCAGTTGTAATCCACGAAGTATTGTGGATTGTTACACCGATAATTTTGCCCTCCATAGATACAGAGGGCATATCAATGTTATATGGATTATGCTTTGTGAGTAAATACTCGTTGACGGTTATACCGCCAAGGTTTGTAGTTTTATCAGGTTTCAGAATCATCATCATTTTCCTCCTCAAATTCTTCTTCCATTCTGCCAACCTTAGTTTGCAGAACATCAATTGCTTTTTTAATTGCGGGCGGATACGGGATTCCCATTAAAGTAGTGTTCTCAATAATTGAGAGCAGCTCATTCAGGCAGAAACTGATACAGACTGTATCACGGATATATGTAGTTCCCAGAAGAATATCAATTCTCACGCCGACTACAACCATGAGCAGAATGCAGAACTTCTTAGCAAGTCCAATCCAGCCTGCCTTGCTGTTGAGTGTACCACTTCTGCTGTGCTTGGATTTACCCATTACAGCAGTAACCAGACCCGTCACAAAGTCAATGCCCATAAGGACTACGAGGGTAGCAAGTGCAGAGTCCCAGCCACCGAGCAGAGTTGCAATAAAACCTCCCACTACTCCTGCAATAAGGCAAAAAGTTTCTTTCATAAACATCATCCTTTCATAAATTTGATTGATTCAATCATCGGATGTGAATTGTCCGATGTGCCTTTAAAGGCAAGATAATATTCTCCATCCGGTACATTTTCAAGTGACTGTATCACAGAAATATAGGTATCGGAATAAAGCCATTTGAATTGCAAAGTTTCCGCATTTCCTGCCTGTATTTCTTCATAGATATACTGAGCAAGTTCAGACCATGTTTTATCATTTTTTCTCACAAGATAGAATTCTGCATCCTGCGATGCACCTACTGTATATCTGAGAATCAGGTTCATGGAAGAAGTCAAAGCAACAGGTGTCAGACAAAGCACAAATACCGTTCCTGCCCAACTGAAATCGGTCTGGTTAAAGTAAAGCGCATAGTCATTTTCAGCACAGCAAAAATGCGGATAACTTTCAGAGAATCCGGCAAGTGAACGATAACCGTCATTGTAATAGGTGTAAATACTCTCACCATATTTCTGCAAGGCGTCACTACCGGAAGAAAATACAGTGATATATTCGATGCCAGTGCGGTTTTCGAGTAAAATGATTCTGTTTTCAAGACTAAGTATTTCATCTTCCTTTTCCTGAAATTCAAACTGAACTGAATCAGTAAGCTGCTGAAGAGTAATATCTATTTCCTGAATATTGGCGTCAAGATTATCACAACGGTTTGTAAGTCCTATGATGTAGTCCATGGTGCTGTCCTTAAGGGATTGTAATTTCAGCTGTAAATTCTCATAATCTGCCTTGGTAGAATATTCAGACATATCGGGAGTAACTCCGTCTTTACCAGGAGGACCCTGTTCACCTTGCGGACCCACAGCACCGTCTTTGCCTTTCAGACTTTCAAGCCATTCAGCTTCAGTGCCGACAAAGCCATTTTCCACAGCGATTTCAAATGCTGATTTTCCATTTGTACCGTCCAAACCATCACGTCCGTCTACACCGGGTGAGCCTTGTTCACCATTTTTGCCTGGCTGACCGTCTGCACCAGGCGGTCCCTGTTCACCCTGCGGACCCACAGCACCGTCTTTTCCGTCAATACCGTCTTTGCCTTTCAGACTTTCAAGCCACTCAGTTTCAGTACCAACAAAGCCATTCTCCACAGCAATTTCAAATGCAGATTTACCATTGCCGCCTTTTTCACTTATCTTCTGTAATAACTGCTGATACAAATCGGGAGTTGGCGGTACACTGCTGTTTTCACCGTCAAAACCAGACGGCCTGATATTCAGCGTTTTTACAATGGTGGTTGCCCTTACAGTTTCTGATGCACTTGCATCATATCCGAAGAGTGACATCTTCACAGCACCGGGCGTAAGTTCTGCCGGCAACAGACAGCTTGTCCCGTCTGTTCCAAGAACCCTGTTGTATGTAAATTCGTCCTGTGAGAACTGCACCACTTTGTGAAGCGGTTTCCAGCTGTTATCAAACACAAAATGTATTTTTACAAAAGCAATCTGGTCAGCTGCGATTATCTCATGCTCTAAGGTTTCAATGTTCTGTCCTTTTACAAGATATTTAATCATGAACTTCCCTCCATTCTCCGTTTACATATTCCATATATCCGTCAAGGCACTGAATTTTTGTCAGCGGAGTTTCAATTGTTCCTACTGCGTGACCGTCCCAGTTTGTATGCTTTGTAATGGAATTCCACTCAGAAATAGTTCCCTCATAGGTTATGAGAGTGAGGCTTTCACAGTAATTGAAACAGCCTCCAAAAATTTCTGTTGTGCTTTTTGTTATGGTAAAGTTTTTTAGTTTAATACAGCGGACAAACATTCTGTCACTGATGATTTTACCGCTGTAACGAACAGTTTCAAGTTTCTGACATTCGCTGAATGCCATTTCCCCGACAACTGAAACAGACGAAGGAATTGTAACTGATTTTATTGAAGTTCCTGAAAAGGCGTTCCTTGCAATCTCATTCACGCCTGCAGGAATTGTAATTTCTATAAGTCCGTAAAGATTCTGATGAACAATATATTCGTCAATATGCGGCATGAAGCTGTTTCTCTTGATTGCTTTAAGGGTTGTAGGAAGTACAGCCGTTTTCAAGTTATTGCAATACTCGAAAGCATACTCACCAATAGAAGTAATGCCCTCTGACACAATAACCGACTTAATATCAGGATTATCTTTAAAAGGAGATGCGTTTGAACCATTGTCATAGTCAAACATTGCCCCAGTACCTTTGAGAATTAGTTTACCGTCAGAAAAAAGTGTAAAGTTAATATTCTCACCACATTTGCCAATAGATACCACATCACCCGTCACTTCATCAACTTTTAAAGTAAGCTCATCAATCTTTCCTGTAAGCTGAGCAATTGTTGTATTATAGTCTTTCATCTGCTCTGTAATTTCAGCCAGCTGTGACATCATATCTGTGACCTTGCATTTACCGAGAATACAGCGGACATAACCACAATATGTTGTATTTTCTCGATAATCAGTTACTTTGATTTCAGTCGCACCTGCATCAATTCTTATCGCACAAAGTGTAAGATATGTTTTGGTTTCTGTATCCTTGAATCTCGGTATTGACGGTGATGTTGCAGGTGTACCGGCGAGAATCTCAAACTCAATCTTTCGATAATTTTCACCAGTATTGCAACAGATACCAACTGACAAATATCTTCCCAGTGATTCGTTCACATAGCTTGAAAGGTCGTATGTGTACGGAGTATCGGAAAGAAAATAGTGACCGTCAATCCATGCTTTTCCGCTGCCAATAGTCAGCTTTAATTTGTTAGCAGTCAACTTGAAGCACTGACTATAATTATCCTGAATGCCGTTACAGATTATACTGCCAAGATAGTCGCAGAAGTTCTCAGCAGTATATGTTCTGTCAAGATTTTTTGAATTGAAAAATCCGAATGAAAATGCCATGTTCATACCTCCCTGAATGTCGGTGTGAGGTTCCTGCCGTTCCGGTCAAAACTCTCAATCATACCGATTAGCTGTATTTTATTTTGCCTCAGACCAAATCTGCGGTGTTCTACTGTAACATAATCACCGACAAAGTAATCGGTGTTGTATCGAAATTGCGTAGACTGTACAGCAATCTGCGATTCGGATGCTGTCAGCGGAAGAACCATGCTTTGTTTTCCTTTTTCTTTCAGCATTTCAATATACTTTGCCTCCGGTATAGGCTTTGTTTCTCCGTCAATCTGTTCTTCATCTGACATATCTTTTGCATCAACATACACTTCATAGCGGTCAAGATGTGAAGGTTCATTGCCATTACAATATGTAGTACGTTTTCTTTCTTCTCCTTCACCTTTGCCGAGAATATATGCAAAGTTCTTTTGCTCAGATATATCAGTAGCATACGAAAATGAAAGCAGATTATTGTATCCGTCAGAGAACACAATATGCGGATTTTCTTCCTGCATAATGGAACGGTCCGCACCTTCCGATAATTCAAGAATCATCTCATACTGTTCACCTGTGATTTTATTTAGCCGTATATTTGCAGTACCGCCGATTTTCTCACAAATTGTATATATCCACCGCATAAGATTATCATAGCTGATTTGGAGTTTTGTTTTCTGTTCCCAGCAAGAACCTATTGCAGTTCCAACGGAAAGACCGGGAATCTTTCTTACACCGGATACAACAGCATTAAACTGCACAACAGTTTTTATTATGTCTGCGTATGCTGTTTCCTTTGTGAAATTCACCGTCGGATAGATTATCCTGCGTTCAAGCAGACAAATTAAAAAACGGCCTCTCACAATGAGATAGTCGCCGTCCTCTGCATCTGTCTGTATTTCAACGGATTCAATTAGTCCGTAGTGTTCCATATCATCATCACGCCCGACAATTCTGCCTGTCTGGAAAATTTCAATATTTTGTGGACTTGCTGCAATATATACCTCAAAAGCACCGCAGGAATAGTATTCAATATCCCATAAAAGAGAAGAAAAGCTGTCGCATATTGCTTCAAGGGTTATGGATAGTTTGTCCTCCACAGGAATCATATTGTATATTTCAATCTGCATAAATCACACTCCCAAGTATGCATTACGATGTATCAGACGAACTTTCAGTTTTGAAAGCCCCTCAGATGCACGGACATAGAATTTGTTTTCACCAGGTCTTAATGTCAGCCATGTAGAACCGCTGACAAGCCTGTTTATGATATTTGTAACAACACCCTCACGCTCCAAAGTAACAGTTTTATTGCCTGTTTTCGTGGTTATGGTGATGACATCGCCCTCTTTAATCTCGTCAGTAATCTGCATATATTCATCTGTTACAGCATTGTAGATAGTCGGATTCTTTGCAGGTCCACCGCTGATTTCAAGAGTAAAGCCAACCTCATCACCGTCATTTACTATGGTCATAATGTTCTGGGTGTTATACTTGCCAATCGGAAAAGGCTCATCATTATCGGGAAAAATGAAGTGAAATGCTCCTGTTATTCTTGAATATTCAGCTATCTGGCTTTCGCTCGAATACCAGTAAATATCGGGACAGACAATTGATATTTGCCCTTTGGTCAGCATCTCAAAATTCTCCATTTCGCAGGTTTCTACAATACCCTCAGCATATACAGAAATATTTTTTGTGGCGTAATAAATCTTGATATATCGTGACGGCTTGACTACTTTATACAGTTCATGCCGTCTTTTTTCAATGCCCAAACCACGCATTTCAAAAGGAATTACTACGTTTCTTTTCTCGATATAAGCATTATTGAGATATGAGCCGTCCATTCCGGCATAGCTTGAAGTGCTGACTATTCCGGTGGGTGGGTTCAGACCCTTGATTTTGGAGAACATATATCGGTTTGCAGTTCTGGACAGGTCGATCTGCTGACCTGTTTCGTTTTCAAGAATGAGCTTGTAGAACAAAATTTCACCTGCCTTTCATTGACTTTGTGTATGTGGGTGGGGTATAATATATGAAAATGATTGTGGACATTAGCTTTACAAATCAGCATTTGGTGGTGAATAGCATGATTGAAAAAACAGAAAAGTCATTTGTGAAAAGATTTATAAAAAAGGCAAAGCAGGACAGATTGCTTTTTGAATTAAACGGAAAGAAACGTAAAAACGGTATTGAGCGTTTTTGTCACAACACAGAAGATATGATAGTTACGGAAAGAATTGCTTATAGCGGAAACAATTTGTTTCCCGATGAAATTTTAAGAATCACAAAACAGTATAAAGTGCCGAAATCATGTTATATTATGGCTTATCATGAAGAATTAGACCAAAAATACGTTTCATTGGCAGACGCATTAGATCTCGTATTAGGAAATGGTATGGCAGCTATCATAATATGCGATGATTTCGTTATAATTGAAACAGAGCAGTGCTCAGGCACACCATTCCGCTATATTTTACATGAATAAATTCCAGTTTGCAGAGTAAAAGGAGCGACCAAAATCGCTCCTTTTTATATTTCTACTGCATTCCTCGTCTGCCTGTAAATCTCCAGCCGTGACAGTGATTTCGGACTATTATTGGTCTGATTCACTGTACGGCTGTTGTCATTATTGTAGTAGTTATTCACAACAGAACTTTCAGCGGAACCATTCATTATAGCACCTGTCATTCCGTCCATTTTGTAGTTTAGCTCAGAAGTGAGCGAAAGTTTCATTGTATCGGCAACACCGGATACAGCTTTTGCCACAACCTTTTTACTCTTTTTGATGCCGTCAGCAAGTCCCTGCATAAAGTCTGGCATCCAGCTTTCGTATTCAGTCAGCGGACCTACATCAGGAACAGAAAAGTGCAGATAACTTCTGATTGTATCGGCTACATCTGTACAGGCATCTGAAATCCAGTTGATGCAACTTCTTATACCATCAACAATACCGCTGATAATATCCGAACCCCAGCTGAAAGCATCACTCGCCAGTCCCTTTACAAAATTCACAGCCTTATCAAATCCACCCTTGATAGTGGTGTATATGCTGTCAATTGTATTGGAAATGGCTGATTTTACGCTGCCCCATATACTTGTTACGGTTGATTTTATGGTGTTCATCACAGATGAAATCGTAGAGGAAATGCTGTTCCAGACAGAAGAAATGGTGTTTTTGATTCCATTTACAACACTTGAAATCGCACCGCTGATTGCATTCCAGATTGATGAGAATACAGACTTGATTGTATTCATAATACCGGAAATAAAGCCTGAAATTGCATTCCATACACTTGATATGGTATTTGAAATTGCATTCAAAGCTGTGGAAATCGCAGTAGAAATTGCATTCCATATTGTCTGGAAAAAGTTTTTGATTCCCTCAAGAAGTGGAGTAATAAACCCAACAATCGCATTCCAGATAGCCTGTATCTTTTCAGAAATCCAGTCCATAACATTACTAATGATAATATGGATAGCCTCAAAAATGGTTTCAAAGAGATACTTTAATGCGTCCAAAAGCGGTGAAATAAACTCATATATCGCATTCCATATGCTTGAAATTGTATCGTAGATTGTAGTGCATACAGTAGAAATGACCGTCCATATTGCGTTGAAAATGTTAGAGAAGAAATCGTGTATGCTTGTAAGGATTCCTGCAAAGAAATCATAAACAGCAGTAAAAATGGAAACTGCTGTATCGTGAATAGCAGTTACAATGCCTGTGAAGAACGTGGATATGGCATTCCATGTGTTTACAAAGAAATCAGCAATTGACTGGAAGAAAGAACATATACTGTCCCAGATTCCAACAAAGAAATCCTTGATTGCCGTCCACACTTCATCCCATGAAGTACCGAACCAGCCGAGGAATACGTCTGCCGTACCTTTAAGCATATCAAAAATATTGCTGAATGTATTTACAAAGAAATCCCATATACCTACGAAAATGCCCTTTATACCGTTCCAGCACTGCTCCCAGTTACCGGTAAACAGACCAATAAACACATCAAGAAGGCTTAAAATAGTATCCGTAACAAGAGTAAAGATATTTGAGATATTCTGAAATACGCCCTCAAACATAGGTGCAAGCAGTTCACAAAGTCCGTTCCATGCAGCCTTTGCAAGTTCTCCGAAGTTTTCAAACTCAAAGCCGAGAGCGTTGACTTTGTCAACAATACCGGAAGTAAGCCTTTCGAATGTAGCTTTTATCTCTTCCCATATAGAAAGTATGCTGTTTTTGAAACCCTCATTAGTATTCCACAGATGTACAAATGCTGCAATGAGTACCGCTATTACAGCAACAACTGCCACAACAGGAGCAGATATACCACCAATTGCAGCTCCAAGAGTAGAAAAGGCGGTCTTAGCACCTGCAATCATTGTAGGAACTTTACTGATAAAAGACATCAAACCGCCTACTGATGATATGACCTTTCCAATAACGACTAATAAAGGACCCATTGCCGCAGCAGCGAGAGCGATTTTTACAATCGTCTGTTTCGTGGCAGGGTCCATTGCGTTAAGTTTATCAATAAATGCCTGAATTTTCGTGACAATATCACGGATTACAGGCATCAGAATTTCACCGAAAGAAATAGCAAGTTCTTCAAGCTGTGATTTTAAAATAGTCAGCTGACCGCCAAGATTATCCTGCATGGTTTCAGCCATTGCAAGAGATGTTCCGTCACATTCAGCTATTGCACCGGACAGCTTATCAATATCCTGCGGTGCTGCGTTCATAAGTGCAAGAAAACCGGACATAGCATTCTTTCCGACAAGAGCCTGTGCTGCACTTGCTTTTTCGGATTCTGTCATCTGATTAAAAGCAACACGGCAGTCTGCGAGAATATCAGAAAGTTCTCTCATTGAGCCGTCCTGATTAGTGGTTGCAATCTCCATTTCTCCGAATGTTTCAGAGCAAAATTTCACATCACCTGAAAGTGCTGTCATAATGGAACGCATTGATGTACCGGACTGCGTTGACTTGATACCTGCATTAGCCATAAGACCGAGAGCCTCAGCTGTATCTTCACAGGAAAAGCCTAAAGCACCTGCGATAGGAGCACAATACTTGAATGATTCGCCAAGCATTGATACATTTGTATTTGCATTACTTGATGCGGCAGCGAGAACATCAGCAAAATGGCCACTGTCAGCGGCTGTTAAGCCGAAAGCTGTGAGTGCATCTGTAACAATATCGGAGGTTGTTGCCAAATCTTCACCACTGGCAGCGGCAAGGTTCATGATGCCGTCAATACCCGACAGCATATCATTTGTTTTCCAGCCTGCCATAGCCATATAGTTCATAGCTTCAGCGGCTTCAGATGCAGAAAACTTTGTCTTACTGCCCATTTCACGAGCCTTGTCACGAAGTTTGTCAAGGTCATCACCGGTAGCACCGGATACAGCCGCAACCTTTGACATAGCAGAATCAAAATCCGATGCAGTCTTTACAGCCGCTGTTCCTGCTGCCATAATCGGAACAGTAACATGGGTGGTAAGTTTACCGCCTACATCAGAAATTTTGTCGCCCACATTCTGTAAAACTTCACCTGCCGCACCAATTTTGGAAAGGGAATCAGACGCCTTATTGGCTTCACTTGCGAGATTGCGAAGTTCCTGTTCAGTTTCAATGATCTCACGCTGTAATGCATCATACTGCTGTTGAGTGATTTCACCATTGGCAAGAGCAGCGTTTGCCTGTTTAGCGGCAGTTTTCAGTGTTGCAAGTTTATCTTTTGTAGCAGAAATGCTGTCAGCTAAAAGTTTCTGTTTCTGCGAAAGGAGTTCTGTGTTCTTTGGGTCAAGTTTCAACAGCTTTTCCACATCTTTCAGCTGTGTCTGAGTGTTCTTTATGGTTTTGTTGACGCCTTCAAGAGCCTTGGAAAGCTTGGTGGTATCACCGCCGATCTCAACGGTGATGCCCTTGATTCTGTTTGCCATGCGGTTTTTCTCCTTTCTAAATATTGACTTTTTTGCTAAAAAAGAATATAATGAAAAAAACAGCTTCCTGCCAAGAGGTGATTGTAATGAAAATACTGTATTGTAATGTAAGAGAAATGGATGAATACAATGGTTTCGTCATTGATGATTATCATGGCGGTGGTTCTTATACAGAAAACAATGTCCCACTTGAAGTTAATAATTTCACGAGACATGATAATCTGTACTATGGCTATGTCCAATCTACACATGATACTATCGATATTCAAAGAAACTTCGGTGCTTCACCAAATGCTGATTACATAGATGGGGTGCTTGTTGTCTGGGTATGCCACCAAGCTAAGATTGTAGGCTTTTACATAGATGCAACTGTGTACAGAAAGAAACAGCCGATACCTGATAATATTGCTGCACAGCGTTCCGAATGTGAAGGAGCCGGATATAATATTACAACAAAACAAGCAATCTTAATTCCAAGTGAGCAAAGAAAAAGAATAGTCACTGGAATGGGACGTTGTAATATCTGGTATGGTAATGATGAAATAAATCAAATTGTGCAGAATTATCTCAATGATTATCAAAAAGCACTCAATGAACTAATTTGCACCGTCGAAGCAAACTCCGATATTAAAGGTGAAGAATATGAATGTCTTGTTAAGCAGCGTGTTAATCAAGGCGTATTTAGAGACCAAATGATTAAGAGATTTCATAAAAGATGCGCATTATGCGGCGTTTCAAATGAATCATTTTTAATAGCCAGTCACATTAAGCCGTGGTCAAAGAGTGATCCTAATGAAAAGCTTTCCAAATTCAATGGACTGCTGCTGTGTCCTAACCATGATAAACTTTTTGATAAAGGATACATCTCATTTTCTGATGAGGGACATATAATGATTTCAAGTCAACTTAGTGACACGGATAAGATTTTTTTGAATGTCAACGATAAGATGAGAATTTCTGATGAGTTAATCAGTGAAGAGATGAAAGTCTATTTGTATTATCACAGGACAAACGTCTTTAAAGGTTAAAATGCATCGAAGTCCGCCTGTCCTGCGACTTCATGCCAGCCCTCATAATCATCATTTTCACGCTCGGTGAACATATCATTGATTAAACCAATCGTAAGCAAATCCAGCTCGGTCATAGAAAGACCGAGCTGTTTGCATCTTAGTAGAAAAAGCGGCGTTGTCATCGGTCGGTCAGTCGGGCGATGTTTTTTTTAGACTCAACTTGCACAGCAGTATTGAGGCCCCACAGTTCAATAAGCTGTGGAAGAATTTCATAAATGCTGAATGTATTGAATCTTTCAAGGAAATCATCCGGACTGTCGGGAACATTTTCAGGGTCAGCGTGTTTTGCCATGATGTATGCGATATTCTCAAATACCTCAAGGCTTTCAATGTCAAGTTCGCTTTTGTTTTCATCACCCTCTGCAACATCGGTTTTCAGTGATGCAAAGTCTTTGTAAATATCCCTGTGAAATTTCAGACGGTACAGGCGAGGCACAGCTGCACTCGCCTTGAAAGGAACGGTAATTCCGTCAATAACAATATCCTTTTTGATAGCCATATCTGTACCTCCTTATGATGTCTTTGTTGTAGTTGTGGTGGACGCTGCAAATGTGGGAATATACACTGACTTATACCAGTTATTGTATGTGGTTTCATCAGTGCTTTCACAGGTCTTGGATTTAACAAGTCCGTCAGGGAGTGCAGTTGCCTTGAGGGAAAGCGTTTCAGTTTTTACCTCCGTGCTTTCTTCTTTGGTGGAAGATTCCGTTTTCGGTCTGCTTGCACTGCAGCAGTACATAACATGACGAATCTTATGCTTATCGCCCTCAAATTCAAACAGCAGTGCAAACTGCTGCGGCTCTGCATCGTTCTTCTCCACAAGAACGCCCTTAGTATCAAGGACTTCTCCCAGAATATCAGTTGAAAAATCTGTGGGAATAAGTGCAATTTCCAAGTCACCTGTATATCCGGCGTTGTTATTGATGACGTAATAGACACTGTTATCGGCAAAAAAATTCTCATTTTCTCCGTTAACATCCATTGAAAGCGATACCGCACCGGGTATTCTAACAGGCGGTGCAAATGTTGGAACATCATCAGCTGACCAGCCGGTTATCTTTGCATAATGGACCTTGTTAAGTCCGAATTTAACCTTATTCTTTTTCTGAGACATTGTCATACCTCCGTTTCATAAAGCACTTCATAGAGCTTTTCCGACTCTATCCATACTTCTGATTTTGTGTAATAAATCTTGTGACGTTTAAGAACCTGTTCTATCTGTGATTCAAGTTCAGGATTCTTAATGTCTGTATAAAGTTCAATATCCAGCTGTTTAAAGCTGAAATACATATAGTTGTCAGCAGAGAAAGTATTCTCACCGGGAGAAAGGAATATCAGAAATGGTGGAGCCGGACTTTCACTTTCTGCAAAATGATGATAGGCGAAAGGCAGTCCAATTTCCTCCATCATTTCATTTATCTGTTCGTATGTCATTCCAAAGCCTCCTCGATAAGATTTTCAAACATCTGTACTCCATTTTCTTCTGCAGGTGCAATATGCGGTCTGCCTGATACACGACCACCGCCACGCTTGGCGTGTCCTTTCTCCAAAAGGTGTGCCAGCTGATATCTGTTTTTTGAATGCACAGTCATTTCAAGGGAATGGCTGTTTTCTTTTGTCTTTTTTGCTGTCCAGCTTTTAGCATATTTGCCTGTACGCTTGGGAGCATTTGCAGAGATTTCTTTTTTTACAGCAGTTGCAGTTTTGCGGACAGCTTTTTTCATTTCCATATCTGCAAGATCAGAATACTCTGTCAGACCTTTCATAATCTCATCTGCAAGATTATCAATTGATGTCATCGAAATCACCCGACTTTCTCGTTTCACCTTCGATTTTCATATAGCTGTTGTGGTCGTAATAAGGTGTAATTCCTGTGATATCATAAATATTGTTTCTGAAAAGAATACGGAAAGCTGTACTACCCAAGTTAAGTGATGCAGGACTTTGCCTTATCAAGAATTCAAGTTTCTGTACTTCTTTTGTAACTCCTGCATCGGTGGTTTCTGTCACTGATTTCGAGGTAACACTTGCCCATAATGAAAAGTTTTCTTCCCATTTTGTAATGTGGTTGCCGATTTCATCAGTTACTGTTCTGTGTTCAAGTATCGTGATTCGCTGATTCAGCTTTCCGATTTCCATCAGATAACACCCTCTCTCTGTGCAAAAAGAATAGAACGTAAATTCAACGTCAGCTTTTTGTAGTCGGGATTACTTCGGTTTTCATAAAGATACCCGAGTGCAAACAGCATAGCCGTCCGCACCGTATCTTCATTTACAGAAAAGTCCTCTTCACTCATTCTGCCAACGTCCATAACAAGCTGTTTTGATGTGGAAAGCAGATTCTGAATAAGTTTGTCGTCCTCATCATAATCCACCCTCAGATAATTTTTCGCTTCTTTAAGAGTAATCATTCAAATCACGCCTTTGCCGTGGAAGTGCCTTTGATAGTCAGTGTCTTTACTGCCTCGGGAAGAATCAGCTTTCCGTCAACACGCTGTGACGCAAGGAAACCTATCTGTCCGTTCATTGCAAACAGTTCATTCAGACGTTTGAGAGAACGTCCCTGTCTGTCAGCTATCCAATAGTATGAGAAGTCACCAAATGCAATTGCCTTGTTTCCGGCATCGGGTGTTGGTGCATACACAGAGGTAACATAAGGTCTGTTCAGAATAGTATCGGGAATACCCTGTGAAACTGAAGGTTGCCACAAAAAATTTCCGTTTGCATCTTTGATTTTACGAAGAGCCTTCAATGTCTGCTCGTTAAGCAGCCATACAGCCTTTTTACGATAAGGACTTTTCAGAGAATAGAAAAGTTCCATCATATCGTCAAAAGTAATAGCTGCCCCGGCTGATGTCGCACCATTTTCAGCACCGCCTGTTGCGGCAAAAATACCGGTAGGCTTGCCCTTACCGTCACCGATGAGGAATGCCTCTTCTTCCTTGGTGCCGATTCTGCGGGCAAATTCCTTAGCAATGTAGCTGGGCAGGTCAAAAACAGAATCGTTCAGAAGTTCTTCTGAAATCTTGATTGCTGTGCCTACCTTGTATGCAGAAAGTGCAATCTGACCGAATGCGTCGTCGGAAAGGGTGTATGCCTCTTCCTCCTCCATCCAGACCGCCTCGCCCTTCTGGGTAATGACAGGAATTTTTCTGTCGCCGCTTGAAGTCTGAATTTTCGTGGCAAGAGGACGAAAAACGTTTTCCTCTTCAAGTGATGAGATCAGCTTTTTCTCAAACTCGTCCGGACAGAGATAACCGCCCTCGGAGTCAGTGCCGATCTGTAAATCATTACGAACATCGATATAATTGCGGTTGCGGATATTATTCCAGAAAGCCTTGCTGTAGCTGTCCGATGCAATACCTGTTTTTTCCGACTGTTCTGTATGTGCGCCGGGAGCAGATACAAGAGGTACAGACGTTGCAGCATTCATTTCACGGGCAAGCTTTTCCTGCCGTTCAAGACGGTCAATTTCCTTTCCGTAAGCCACAATCTGCTGTTCCATATCATCATAAGTCTTGCTGTCCTCTTCGGAAAGCAGACCGCTGTCGTTTCGCTTGGAGTCAAGAAAATCTCTTGCATCATCCCAAGCCTTAGCTCTTTTTTCTCTCAGTTCTTTAATAGTCATAGTAAATTCCTCCTTGTTATTTCAGTAATGCCAGACGTTTGTCCAGCTGATTTATGGGAACACCTTTCGGTGCAGATGCGGATATTTTCTGCATCAGTGATGCAGTTGTTTTTGAGGGAGAATAAATCATAGAATCGGGAGTTTTTCTTTGCTTGTCCGGTTTCTGTTCTTCCTCATTTTCATCTGGTTCTTCTGTAGGTTCTGTTTTCAATGGCTCATCGTTTTCTTCCTCCTCATCGGGTTCAGCCTGTGGTTTATCTTTCTTGTCTGTAAAAAGAATACCGTCAACAAACCCAAGCTGAAGTGCCTTTTTCGCATTGAGCCATGTTTCTTCCGTCATCATTTTTGCAATTTTAGCACGACTGAGATGCGTTTTCTCTTCATAGGCATTGATAATGGATTCCTTGACTTCTTCCAGAAGTTCAATTGCCTTTTCCATGTCAGCCTTATTTCCTGATGCAATACAAGATGGATCGTGGCACATAATCATGCCAGTAGGTGAAATCAGTGTTTCATCACCTGCCATAGCAACAACTGATGCTGCAGACGCTGCAAGACTGTCAATTTTTACAGTAATTCTACCTTTGTGATTTCTGAGCATTGTATAAATCTGACTTGCTGCGAACACATCGCCGCCTGGTGAGCAGAGCCATACTGTCAGATTTCCGGGGTGCTTGCTTAATTCATCTTTAAATAGTCCCGGCGTGATCTCGTCTCCGTACCAGGTACTGTCAGAGATAGGACCTTCAAAGTAAAGTTCCGTTTCTCCTGTGTCCTCATTCTTTATCCAGTTCCAGAATTTTTCCATTTTGGGTTTCCTCCTTTTTGTAATTTACGCCAATATAGTCCAGAATCTTTCCAAGTCCCAGACCTTTTTTATCCGGCAGCCACACGCCGCTTTCATCTGTTCCTCCGCCTATACAATAGTTATACAGTTTAGGGTGGGTTGCCGCCAGTTTCTGAAAACGGTTCGGCTCTTTTTCAAGATGACAGCCGAACATACAAAAAACGCAGCCTGTGCGGTCTGCGCCTGTGGTTTTGTATCTGCCCTTTTCATCTATGTAAATATCACCATACACCTCTTTGGCGTATGGGATTTTGTAAGTGTAAATGTATTGCAGAACGTCTTGTTCTATCCAGAATGACATAGGCTGTGAGCGTGGTCTTTTTGAATCAAAAGCATTGCAGCCATGAATCAGCCACTGTTCTTTTCGCAGACGGCTTTCAGATGCCATTGTTGCCACAATAGGAACTCTGCCTGTTTCTTTTTCATACTGTTTCATGGGATTTTTCTTCATAACAGTGCAGCATTCGGAAGAACAGTTAAAGGGTGCGTCAAGCAGGTACTTCCATTTTTCACAGTTATACTGACTTTTCTGACCATTCTTATCAACTGCAAGACCGCACAGCTTTTTGTAATCTCCATGTGAATCCTCACGTCCTTCAGCAATTGCTTTCTTCGCATACTGCACACGTCTTGCCACCTCTTTTGAAATGACAGGATAGCCATATTTTTCAATAACCTGTCGAAAGGTCATCTTCGGGCGTATAATCGTTACATTTTCACAGCTTTTCACAAAGGTTTTGATTTCGGGATATTCAAGTCCGGTATCACAAAAGACTGACGGAATGTCATATACGCCTGGAGTTTTGCTGATAATGTCTCGCAGCACTACAGAATCCTTTCCGCCTGAGAAACTGCAATACACATCACCGCCGTAATGATTATACCAGTCCCGTATACGATTTTTTGTCATTCGTATTTTAATATCAAGGGGCAAGGACTGCATTTGATAAAGGTCACTTATCTGATGTTTCATTGCTGTTTTCACCGTCCTTCTGTTCATAAGCCGCACCTGCATCAGAAAGTTTTGTAAAGCTGCCGTTACAGAGGTAAAGGTCTCCGCCTTCTTCGGCAGGAATCATATTCATATTTTCCAATTCACGAATATCATTAGCGGACATCCAGCCGTTCTGACGTGCTGTTGCATAGCCTTGCATACGGCTTGCATAATCACCACGAAGAAGTCCTTCTACATTAAATTTAATGAAATACTTTCCTTTCTCCGAATCAGAAAGCAGAGCCTTTTGTAGTCCCTGTTCCCAGCGAACAATCCATGGGTCAAGGCTGTATTTCACGAAATCAAGTGACAGGTGTTCAACATTTGAAAATGTAGCATGGTCAAGGTCACCTATCATATGAAGCGGAACACGATACAGCCTTGCAATCTCCTCAATCTGAAATTTACGTGTTTCCAGAAATTGTGCTTCATTATTCGGAATAGAAATTGGTGTGTACTTCATACCCTCCTCGAGCACGCAAGTGCGATGTGCATTAGAGCCAGAATAGGCTCTCTGCCATGCATCACGGACACGTTCAGGATTTTTGATTACTCCAGGGTGTTCAAGTACACCGCTTGGAGATGCTCCGTTTCCGAAAAATGACGCACCGTATTCCTCACAGGCAATAGAAATACCGATTGCATTTTTAGCAAGTGCAATCGGTGAATAACCAACCAGTCCGTCAAATCCAAGTCCTGGGATATGCAGAACTTCATCGGCATAGAGAACTATGTCGCCCTGTTCTTTCATATTCGGATTGGCTTCATCGTAACGGCTGTAAATATATATCAAGCGGTTTTTATCGTCACGGTCAACTTTCATCTTGTCGGGCATCAATGGATACAGTCCGATAACATCACCTCTGCCGTTTCGGATAATCTGTGCATAGGCATTGCCGTAAATCAGCAGATGGCTCATCAGTGTTTCACGGAATACAAATGATGTCATTTCAGGATTAGGCTGGTCGTGAAGCAAAAAGTAAAGCGGGTGATTTGGCACTCGCTCTTTTCCTTTATCGTTGTATTTGTACACATGAAGCGGTAATTGTGCGATTGCCTCCGACAGCACTCTCACGCAGGCATAAACCGCAATATGCTGTAAGGCTGTTCTGTCGGTGACACGTTTACCGCTGTTGGCTCGTCCGAAGAAATATGTGTAGGACGGGCTGTCATAACTGTTATTGGGCTTATCTCTGGACTTGAAAAGTCCTGTGAAAATACCCATGAAAATCAACTCCTTTCTTGACTTTGAGATTAGGGGTGTGGTATAATATGATAAACTAAATGTAGGGCAGTTGCTCGACAAATTAGAAGTTGGTGGAGTGATTTGATGGGAAAGATGTATATAAAACAACAGATTGTTCAAGAAAATCCAGAATTAGTTCTTAGTGAAAATGGAGACTTTATAATCGATAAAAGTTTGGTAGATAAATATGAAATAATAGATGTGCATTGCCATTTGTTTAAAGGATTAGCACATCTGTTTCCGGCTATTTTTCAAAAAGAAAAGAATAATACTGCAGTTTCTTTATTAGATAAGAGTTGTTTTCCTTTTTCTATGGATTTGTTTAATCTTGATAAAATTAGTTATACCGAGTATCCAACAAAGTTATTGAGTGGAAACGGAATTAGAACAAGAATTAAGTTATTCACCGGAGCATTGGTTCTAAACTATGCAACGGTAGAACGACTGATTATGGATATGGATGCAAACGGTATTAGCAAAGCTGTTGTGCAACAGATTAATCCACCTAATAAGAGTTGTGCTGGTGAAATGGATGAAATTGTAAAAGGGAATTCAAGACTTTACACTTTTGGGTCTATACACCCGTATGACGATGATATATTAAGTCAGATAGATATATATATGAAAATGGATATTAAGGGGTGGAAATTAAATCCACATATTTGGGGAATATCGATTGATGATAAAAAGACTATTGCATTGCTGAAGGAATTGGAAAAAACATCCTTGCCAATTATGAGTTGTAGTGGTACGGGCTTACCATCAGATGTGAGAAATTCTAATGTTCCAACAAAGCAAACAAAGAAAGAAGTGATGACGCAGACACTTGCTAAATTCGAAAAAGTGCTTGCTTATATCCCTGATGCAACAGTGATTTTAGCACATGGTGGTAGCTTTGACTTTCCGTATATTATAGATATTCTCAAAAAATATCCCAATACTTATACAGATATTAGTCTTCAACCATCTGAAAATATCAAGCAAATTATTGGTGAAGTTGGAAGCGATAGAATTTTGTTTGGAACAGACTATCCGTTTCTTAATCAGGCTTTTTCTATGCTTTCTGTATTGCGGGCAACAACCGATGAAGAAGAACGAAAAAATATTTTTAGTGATAACGCAAAAAAAATATTGCATCTTTAATTTATAGTAAAAATGCTTGAGGGTTGGGGAGCCACAACTTTCAGTTTGTGGGGTAATCACAACTACAAAATCAGCATCTCCCTCGAATCATAAACAGACTCATCAGACACACATCCACAGCGGATTGCACGGTCAAGAGCCATAATCATGGCAACAGCGCCGTCAATTTTCTCTGTGGATTTTTCTTTGTCCGGCTTGATGTTCCCGGCAGGGTCACGCCTTATGAAAATATTGTCCATCATCCACCGAAGAACCGGGTGACCGTTATGAGCAAGGGTCTGTTCAAGGGTCAGTTTCATCAGTTCTTTGGTAGGCGGTGACATATCCTTGTAACCCTGCCCGAACTGAACCATTGTAAAGCCAAGACCATCAAGGTTCTGCGACATCTGCACTGCTCCCCAGCGGTCAAATGCGATTTCTTTTATATGAAATTTCTGCCCCAGTTCATCTATGAAATTCTCAATAAAACCATAATGAACAACGTTGCCCTCGGTAGTTTTAAGGTATCCTTGCCGTTCCCATACATCATATGGAACATGGTCTCTCCGAACCCTCAAAGGCAGTGTTTCTTCCGGCAGCCAAAAATACGGCAGAACGTAATAATGTTCATCTTCATCTGTTGGCGGAAATACAAGGACGAATGCTGTAATATCCGTAGTGGAGGAAAGGTCAAGACCACCGTAGCAAACACGCCCTGCAAGTTCATCTTCATCAAAGCTGACTTTGCATTTATCCCATTTCTCCATAGGCATCCAGCGGACAGCCTGTTTTACCCATTGATTGAGTCTAAGCTGTCGGAAAGCATTTTCTTCTCCCGGAGTTTCCTTTGCAGAATTACACGCAGCCACAACCTTATCCATACCGATAGTCTTGTCGAGTGATGGATTTGCTTTTTTCCAGACTTTCGGGTCTGTCCAGTCCTCAGATTCATCAGCACCATAGATAACAGGATAAAAAGTCGGGTCATGTTTTCTGCCCTCAATAATATCCTTTGCCTTTTGGTGTACTTCATAGCAGATGCTGTTGGTGTCTGTTCCAGCAGTGGTGATAAGGAAATAAAGCGGCTGCATTCTTGCATCACCGGAACCCTTTGTCATTACGTCAAACAGCTTTCTGTTAGGCTGCGTATGCAATTCATCAAAGACAACTCCGTGAATGTTGAATCCGTGCTTTGAGTAAGCCTCAGCTGAAAGCACCTGATAAAAGCTGTTAGTCGGAATATACACGATACGCTTTTGTGAAGTCAGGATTTTTACACGCTTATTCAGTGCAGGACACATTCTCACCATATCGGCGGCAACATCAAATACAATGGCGGCTTGCTGTCGGTCTGCGGCACAGCCGTAAACCTCGGCACGTTCTTCGCCGTCACCACAGGTGAGTAGTAGCGCAACGGCGGCGGCAAGTTCTGATTTGCCATTTTTCTTGGGAATTTCAATGTATGCAGTATTAAACTGACGATACCCATTAGGTTTCAGAATACCAAACAGGTCACGGATAATCTGTTCCTGCCAGTCGAGTAACTCGAAGTTTTTTCCTGCCCATGTACCTTTGGTATGACTAAGGCATTCGATAAAGTTTACAGCGTAATCTGCTGATTTTTTATCGTATCTTGAATCTTCTGCCATGAATTCTGTCGGCTTGTATTTTGCCACTGTATCACCACCTAACAAAAAAGACCTGCCAAAAGCAAGTCTGAATAATTCTAAGCCCCGTGGGGCAATTTTGTAATTGAGATCCTATTCCCATTGTAACTATGTTACCATACTAATTCAAGTATATCAAGCGTTAACGGAGAAATATACTGCACAAACATTACAGCTGTATTTTGTGTACTATATATCTTCGGTACGAGCCACACAGCCCCATTGCTGAGGCTGTGTTTTGAGAGTGGGAAGGGCATTATCTGCCCGTTTCGCATTCCCATTCAAATTCTGCCCATGCAGTGTATTCATCTTCAAAAAGGGCATCGTCGTCAATGTAGTCCTCTTCGTATTCAATGCTGTCGATTTCTTCAAATGTCGTTCCGTTTTCCTCTGCATCTTCCTTTGCAAATTCTTCGGCGTTCTTTTCAATCCAGGCTTTGAACTCCTCATCGTCCATGTGGTCATCGTTTTCAATCTCAAGTTCGTATTCGTACTCGCTGTCCACCCAGGTGATGATTGCCTTTGTGATTTCGGTTCTTTCGTTCCAGTCTGTTCTCCAAGCCTTTGCTCTTGCCTTTGCGATTCCGTATGATACCATTTTAATTTCCTCCGTTTTTGTTTGTTTTCGCTTGGTTTCCCTTGCGTTGTGTACATATTACCGCATAGTGTGAATAATAGCAACCCGCTAAACTGCCAGAATATACAGTCATTAAACCGGCTCAGAATTGTGTATATTATGACAGCAGAAACAAGCCGCCACATTTCCGTTTGTGGGGCTTGTTTCTGCATTGGGTTAGTATTCGGAATCACTGGTTCTTGCCGCTGTAGGGCAACGTGCCGGCTGTCAGTCCCTTATTACAATCGGCATCAAACCGTTAGGAGTAGGAACGAAAAGTTCAATGTTCCAGAAACGCTGTTTGTATTTTTCCGTAAGTTCAGCAGAAAGGTCTGCGAAATCTTCCTTGCCAAGTCCTGCAATGAAAAATGTGCCCTTGATGACATCACAGATTTCCGGAATCATTCTGTTCCACTGAATATCAGATTTCAGTTTAGCCTCTTCATCGGCAATTAAAGCTACTTTATCTTCCCAAGGATAAATTGCCTGAATGTAACCGCCGACTGTCTTCTGCAGTGATTCAAGGCTTCCATCGATTTCTGCTTCTCGTGGGTGCTTTCCCGGTTCAATAATAAGTATGTGCATGGCTTTTCCTTTCTGAGCCTGCGTGGGGCAGTTTATTCTGCCCCTTGGCTCTTTAGCTTTAGTTCAGGTGGATTCGGATTGCAGGGTATTCTTTATCCTTGCCCCAAATGTCCGGTCTGCTTACTTTGCAAAGGCCCTCAATGGTGCAGCCCTGGTTTGCGAGTTTGTGAAGGTTTTCAAGGAGTGCCGTGCTTGTTTCCGTAACCGCTATGGTTTCAATTCCTGCCTCTCTCATGGTCTTCACAAAATCGCTCATGTCCGTTGTCCAGGGAAGTTCATTACATTCAAATTCGCTGCTGTTGTGGTTAAGGTTGAATTCGTAAGTCCAGTAGGCTTCAAGTGTTCCTCGGCTCAGCTTCTTTGCATCGTTCTCAGCATTCTTTCTGAGGTTTTCAAAGTAGGTTTTAATCTGTTCGTTCATGGTGTTTTCCTCCAAATTTCGTTGTTTTCCGTGGCTCTGCGCCTTTCGGTAGTATGTATATTACCATACCTTTCACCACTATTCAAGTGTGAGTACTTACAATGATTGCGGAGGATCTTTTCAGCCATTTGTGTAGAATATGACGGCAGCACAAAGCCGCCTGTGTGGCTCGTGTGGGGGTGCGGGTCTCCGGGGGAGACCTCTGCCGAAGGCAGAAGCACCGACCGAAGCGACAGCTGAGACTCTTTTTAGCTGGGATAACTTTTGCGGAGGAATCCTTTAATTCCCACACAGCCAAACGTGGCGGCTTCTGTGCGATTATTCAGTTATACTGCGATGAATGATGCTTACGATTTTTTCCTGTTCCTCTTTGGAAACTACTATGCTTTCCAGTGTCTCTCTTGTTCCGCAGTCGGGACAAATCAGCGTCTGGCTGTCAGTTCTGGAAAGTGCAGGAACACCATGATATTCTTTCCCGCAATGGGGACAAACCCTCATTACTTTTTCAGCCGTTTTCAATTCTTACACCCCTTTCGCTAATATCAAATGCAAGCCGCAGATGCTTCAAATCAAAGCCAAAATCACGGTAACCCTGAACGCAGGTTCTCACATAAGCGTAGCTTGGTATTCCCAGCTTTCTCTCCTCGTGCATGATGTACACGAAAGCATTTATTATCTTTCCGGTTTCTGCAAGGGTTATTTTCATGTTTTTCTTGTAATAGAAATTTGGATAACCCTCGTAGGCATCAAGTCTTTTTTCATCATCAGCTGTTACTTCCCAGACTGCAACAGGAACAACCGAACCATTCTTTTTCTCAATGGTGAGGTAGGAACCTGTCTTGCTGCCTTTGTAGAGAAGTTCATAGTTTTTGATTACGCTTTTGCCGACAACTTTTGCGCCGGGGCATCTGAATTTCATCTGCTGAACATTGAGGTTTGAGCCGTAGGCAATGTAGTATTTTTTCATCTGAATCTTCCTTTTCGTGAATTTCGCTTTTCCTGCGGTAGTCACATATTAACTCTTTCTGAGCTGAAATTCAACCCGCTAAATCCACAAAATATCTGTGGTTTTTATTGTGTAGTATTTGTTCAGATTATGCCTTGCCGAAAAAGGAGGTTTTCTTGCCGTGTGTGGATTGGCTTTCTCGGTGGGATAACTTTGCGGAGGATACCCCAACATTCCCACACAGGGCAACGTGGCGGGCGTGTTGCCCGTCCGTTGATTTCCGCCTGGGTTTATCTCCAGGCTGCATTTCCCTCAAGGTTCTTGGTCATGAAATTTCTGCAGGTTTCAAACTCACTGCCGACCATGCCCAATCTCATCAGCCATGTTCTCATTGCAAATTTCGGATTTTCGGTCTGCTGTGGCTTGGGGCTTGCTGTTCTCAGGTCTTTTGCCATCTGACTTAATGCAAGGCAAAGCTGTATGTAGCTTTTAAGCTGTCCTGCGTGAAGTCCGTTTTTCTTTTCTTCCGTTGGCTTGTCAAACTGGAAAAGTCTGAATTCAACCGTGCCTTTTGTAAATGTTGCGTGGAGGTTCAGCATATGGTATCTGCTGTCGTTGTAATGCTGTGTCCTGCCGTAGTTTGCACCGTTTGAAGTGTACCAGATGTCTGCAAGCTGTGCCATTGTTGTTGGTTTCTTTTTGTTTACCTGCTCGATGAAATTCGGGTTTACCGTTCTGCAGTATCTGTTCATTCTGCCCTGGTCGATTTTCAGAGCGTCTGCAATCAGTCTTTCGTGGCTTGCCATAAGGTTTGCAAGTGTTCTGAGGCTCTGTGGTGTGTGGCCGTTTGCTCCGATGTGAATGTGAACCCCTGCACCAATTCCTGCATGGCTGATTGCTCCGGCTCTTCTCAGCTTTCTTATCAGTTCCTGCAGGGTTTCAATGTCCTCGTATTTAAGGATTGGTGTAACCAGTTCGCATTTTTCTGCATCGCATCCTGCAATGCTGACGTCTTTCTGGAATTTCCATTCTCTGCCCTGTGAATCCCATGCTGACCAGGTGCAGTATCCGTTTCTGCCTGCTGTGTTTTCGTATCTGTTTGTTCCGAAGAAGTCTGCCGCAATTCTCGCAGCCTTTTCTCTTGTGATGTGGTTCATTTCAACCTCAACCCCGATTGTCTGCTCTTTCATTCTTGCAATCTGCTGTGCTGTTTTTTCGTTCATTTTGGTTTCCTCCGCAAAGTGTTTTTTGTCTTGCCGTTGGGGGTTTTCCCTTTCGGTAGTACACATATTACCGCATTACGGAGCACATAGCAACCCACTAAATGTACAGAATATAAGGCTGTATATTTGTCGGATATCTGGTGTATATTACACTTGATATACTTGCTTTTTTATGGTAATATACAGTACAATGAAAGAGCGGTCTCTTTTACGAAACCGCTCCAGGGTCAGTCAGAATCATCGCAGATTTTTGAACCCATAATCAACTTTAAATACACGTTGGAGTAACGCTGTTTTTCTGAGCCGTCAGATGCGTTCATGCCTTCCAGAAAAAAAGCAACGGCATCTTTTCTGGATTCCCACAGCTTTGATTCACCATAGCATATTGTTTTTACACCATCAACTATTGTAAAGCTGTCGACACCCTCAATCAGACCAAGAGAACTGCCTGTACTCCAGTTTGTGTGTATCGTACCCGCATCATCAACCATTGTAACTTCACCGAGAGTTCCTGGTGGAACAGGGTGATATGGGTCATTCATAATGATAAGCTTTATAATTGTGCCGACGGGGTACTTTTCTCTGAGCCTTGCAATTTCTTTTTCATTCGGAAACTTCATCTTCTTTTCCTGCCTTTCTGAAAGCTGAACTGCCGGAAAGATTTCTGAGCAGAACTTTTCTCACAGCCTTGTACTCTGATCCAATCATACCAAGGCGAAGAAGATAGCATCGCATTGTGTATTTCGGATTGTCTGTGGTTTCAGGCTTGTTATTGATACGGCTTTGATTCTTTGCAAATTCGCAGAGCATTGAAATGAATTTGCAGTAAGCGTTTGTATCGTCGTACTGCTCCACAGTAAACCAGGGGAAACATACTTTTTCCTCATCAACAATAATATCAAGGCTGTCGGTTTTGAATGCCGCCTTGAAAAGTTCACCCTTATTTTCTACAATTCTTCTCAGCCTTTCAAGCGTTGGTTTGTTAACCAGTTCAAGCGGCATCTCTACTGTCAGACTGTTTTCTTCATCAGTTTCTTCGACTTCCGGCACATTATAACCTCTGCTGACCAGTTCATCAATCAGATTTTCGACTTCCTTGCTGTCAGCGGAATCGCTGATTTCAAGATTGCCTTCCTTGGTGACCGTGTAGTCGTTGCTGATTATGTATGCACAGGTTGGCATGTACTGGTACACAGCCGGTGCTCCGATAATCTCACTGACTGCTTTGACCAGTTCCTTTCGGACATTGCCCGTAAGTCCTAATTCAATAATCATGAGTAAACCTCCATTTCGTTTTGGTAGTACACATGATAACTCTGAAAGCCACATATATCAAGTGTGAGATATGTAGAATTATTCTTCTGTTTTCTGTGCATAACAGGCTATTCCGGCAAGGACAAACCATGCGTTACAGGCTGCTATGCCGTTGCCCCACATTTTGTAGGCAGCACTATCCGAGTACGGATTTTTTAGCCATTTTTCAATTTGCTTTCGTGATTTGGGTTTGCACTCTTTTCCGATAGCATTGTTGTAGTTTTCAAAAACATTCTGCCACCAGTCAATCTGCGTATCGGTCGGATTTTCCGTTCCTAGGTCATCACACCACCATGTCGGCATACCCTGGAGCAATGCACATTCCTGTGGTGTCAGTCTTCTTACGATATACTCGATTTCAGAAGTACTGTCATTTACAAGCGGCGGGTCTTTGTAATCCGATGCCACTAAGGTATTTGCTTTTTCTTCTTCAGCGGAGGTAAAAAATGATGCTTTTGAGGAACTGTATACAGGGTGAGCAATTCCGCCTGCACCCGATGCAACAAGTGTAGGTGAAGTTTCTTCCTCAATCTGAAAACTGAATCGTGCGTTGTAACCCTGATTCATGGCAGGTCTGCCAATGCCGTAGGAAACTGCATGGTTTTCAGTGCAATTGAGAGTGTACATTGTTTGGGATTCCTTATATCCATCACCATGATGTGATGGTCGTGAGCCGTTGCCCTCAATTACAACCATACCGCCTTGATTCTTACAGGGGGACTGGTTGCTGGTGTCAATGGTTCTTGCTGTATCTGCTTCATAAAATCCGCTGTTAGGATTATCCGACATCATGGAATTGCTGTATTTTCCGCAAATACCATAAGCCTTGGGAACGAAAAGCGTCTGGTCGTTATTGCAGGAGAGCGTTGCAGATTTATCCTCTTGTATTAACGCTCCTTTACCGCCATTTCCACCTCCGCACCTTATTTTCAGCGTTGCCGGAACAACACCTGCCCGAAGCGTAGGTGATTTTTCATTTTCGTATCCGATACCACGAGCCTTTGCCGAATGCTCTGTGCAGAATCCTGCAGACTCCACCACGAAAGGCTGATTGTTTCCGCCTGTGCCATAGGTAGCAGAAACTGTTTGTGCAACACCAAGGGGACCTGTATATCTGGTGTCCTGCGAATGATTTTCAAACATTAACCCTGTGCCTGTTTCCTCAAAGCAATCTCCAAAACTTCTGGCAGCCTCTTGCCACGCTCGGAAGCTCTCCGCAGAATACCCAGACACGCCTTCTGACTCAAATAATATTTTTGAGGCACTTGCGCCTGTAAAATCTGCGACAAGGTAGATACGCATTCTTCTCTGGGGTACACCCCAGTATTGAGCATCGACTGTCCTATATGCGAGAGAGAAATTTTCTGCCACGATTTCTCCGGTTTTTTCCCACTTTGCAGGTTTAGGGACAGAAATGTCTGGGTCTTTGACTTTGCAGAGTTCTTCGAGGACACATCGGAAGTCTTCTCCGCCATTGGAAGAGAAAGCTCCTGCGACATTTTCCCACACTGCAAATCTCGGATATTTTCCATTTGTTGCACACCTCATTTCCTTTATGATTCTGACTGCCTGAAAGAAAAGACCTGAACGCTCCGCATTCAAACCTTGACGTTTGCCAGCAACCGAGAGGTCAGTGCAGGGTGAACCGAATGTAATAATATCCACGGGTTCAATTTCCGCACCATTGATTTTATTGATGTCACCGAGATGCTTTACAAAGGGCAGTCGCTTTGTAGTAACAGCAATCGGAAACGGCTCGATTTCGCTGCTCCACTTTGGCACAATGCCTGAGAGCATTCCCATCATCGGGAATGTTCCAGAACCGTCAAAAAGGCTGCCGAGTGTAAGTGGTTTATTCATTCGGCTTTTCCACCTCTTTCACAAGTTCAGAGTATGCTATCTGCATACCATTACGCATAACATACACACCGTCAGCATCACCTGTGTCCTCAACATAACGTCTGAGAATAACAGACGCATACTTTTCATCAAGTTCCATTGTATAGCAGATTCTGTTCATCTGCTCACAAGCCATAAGGGTTGAACCGCTGCCGCCGAATGTATCAATAACAACACCATTTGCCTGTGTGGAGTTTCCGATAGGATAACTTAATAGGTCTAACGGCTTCGAAGTGGGGTGATTGGCATTACGCTTTGGCTTATCGAAATTCCAGATAGTTGTCTGCTTGCGGTCAGAATACCAGTTGTGCTTGCCGTTCTGCATAAAGCCATACAACACTGGTTCATGCTGCCACTGATAATCAGAACGTCCGAGAACCAGGCTGTCCTTTACCCAGATACAGCAACCTGCTAAGTGGAATCCGGCATCAATGAATGCCTTTCTGAAATTCAAGCCTTCCGTATCAGCATGGAACACATATGCCGCACCGCCTTTTTCAAGATGGTCAGCCATACACTTGAAAGCAGAAAGAAGAAATGTATAGAATTCCTCATTCTTCATGCTGTCGTTTTGAATGGTAAGTCCGCTGGAACTTTTGAAAGATACTCCATAAGGCGGGTCCGTAAGAATGAGATTAGCTTTGGTATCTCCCATAAGAGCAGATACATCTTCGGCAGATGTAGCATCACCGCACATCAGTTTGTGCCTGCCGACAGTCCATATATCTCCACGCTGTACAAATGCTGCTTTTTCAAGTGCTGTTGTAAGGTCGAAATCATCGTCCTTAACATCATCGCTGCCGTTTGTATCAAAAAGGTCAGCTATTTCTTTTTCATCAAATCCGGTAAGACCAAGGTCAAAGCCGAGGTTCTGGAGTTCTTCCATTTCAACGGCAAGGAGTTCATCGTCCCAGCCAGCATCCAGCGCCATTCTATTATCAGCGAGAATATACGCTTTCTTCTGAGCCTCTGTGAAATGGTCGGCATACACGCAGGGAACTTCTGTGATTCCTTCTTCCTTTGCCGCCATAATACGTCCATGACCTGCAAGTACATTGTAATCCTTATCAATGATAACAGGATTTACAAAACCGAATTCACGCAGAGATGAACGAAGTTTCAGAATCTGTTCCTTGTTATGTGTTCGGGCATTATTGGCGTATGGTACTAACTTGTTGATATCAACAAGCTGAAATTCAGTAGTTGTGGTCACTGATACTGCCTCCTCTGTTTTATTCTGAGCATACCTTTTCGTGCAGCATCAACGTTTCCTTTGACTGCCTGACCCTTGATAGTGCGGTATTGCTGCTTGGTAAGATAGGGTTTATTATTTTTTAGTTCTCTCCAGAAATTATTATCTGCTTTCATTTTAAGCTCCTTTTCGTTGTAAATATAAAAAGCTGCACGGTTGTGCAGCAACTTCAGCTTCTAAAAGATAAGGTTTGCATTTTTCTTCAACAAGATGCTTGATTTTATCAGAAGGTTCGGGAACAACATTAAGTTCTCCTGTAAATTCACCAAAAATAATTATCGCTGCCCAATTATACATCTGGGCACATATTACAGGGTTTTTTGATGTTCCAATATGTATTCTTCTGTTATTTAATCCGATTCTCGCCTTATAGTAACCTTGTGATTTTTCAAAGGTTACACCTACAAATCCTGTTGTATTATTTTTCTGTCGGCTTTTGTTCATTGCATTCTGCTGTGCAGTGACAATTCTGAGATTAGATTTACGGCAATCGAGCTTTTTTCGATTTATATGATCCACATAAAGTTTAGGGCTGGGAATAAAATTCATAATAAAATTATGTAAGCGAAGGGTATCTTCATTGTTTCGCTGTGTTGAAATAGCATACCCCTCTTTTCCAATGTGCCAATAATACTCATTAACTCGTTTCATATCATCAACATCAATAATAAACTCTTCGCCGCTTGGAAGTGTACCATAAGCGGCTGTACCGAAAACTCTAAAATGATAATCGGGTATACATTTTGAACATGGTTTCCCTTTTCGTTTTTGTATTTGACTATGATTTCTCTCTGATATATATCCGCAAAGTGTACACCTGCATGAGTATAAATTCTGAAAACTCTTTGCATCATATCTTACAGATATGATTCCCCAGTTATTTATCACCGAACCTACAGTCAACTTTGGTGGGCGTGGAGGAGTAAGTTTCTTCAAACATTCAGCACATCTCGGATAATCACGAAGAAGTGCGGCTCTATTGCAGATGTATATTTTTCCGCAATCACACTTTACCTTGTATTGTAAATGCCCATGTTTTTCACGCCCCCACTCATCAAGAACTGTAATTGAACCAATCTTATCGCCAACATTAATTGTAATTTTTTGCGGTTTTGCCACTTCGTCCTCACTTTCTGCTGCGTAGTAGCTTTTCCATCATATCCATTTCACCATTAAGCGTGACCTCTTCCGAACAGTTCTCACGTACAACCTGATAAATCTGTGCCCAGATTTGCTGTGCCTGTTTCATAAAACTTTGGCTCATAGCAACAAAAGGGCTCTGAATCGGTGAGTTAGATACCGTAGGATGCTTACCAAGAAGTCCGTAAGAACTTATAGCCTCCTCACATTGAATCCAACGTGCAACCGACATAGCATACTGTTCAATCGTTGCCGGAGAAACAAGGCGTTCACACTTGAAACCTTTCAGCCACAGCCATGTATCACGATAGATTTTATCTGCACCGAGAGGTTTTCCATTTCTCTGTTTTGCCGATAGGATTTCGTTTGGCTTTGGCATTTCTTCGCCCAAGAGGTCTGGAATGTCATCTGGGACAACAATCTGTGTTAATGCTCTGCCGCCCGGATTCCCGGATGCAATTTTTTCAGAAAGTGCCTTCTTTGGCCGTCCGGCACCCGGTCTGGCTCCGCCTCTGTTTGTACCGTCCTTCGCCATAGTTCTCACCTCCTGCAAAATTCAAACAAAAATCAATCGGGCATAAAAAAATCCCAACTATGCAGTTGGGAATGTAAAGTTATTTAGGGAATCTTTGAAATTGGGTATATACCCTCTTGGAATACGCCTGTTCAGTGCGTACAAGGGCGCGCCGGTCTTTTCGTGAATCCTCCGTAGAGATATTGATACCCCCGGGGGTCTAATCAGTAAGTATACACAGGATTCTTATCCTCCGTCCATGTTTTTCTGTCATGACAAGGCTTGCAAAGTGCCTGCCAGTTATCCTGATTCCACATGAGTTTCTCATCGCCACGATGCGGAATGATGTGGTCAACAACAGTTGCGGGAACGAATCTCCCTTCAGCCATACACTTCACACACATAGGGTGCTTGCGGAGATACTGTTTACTCAGCCTTCGCCACTTACTGCCGTAGCCACGCTTGGAGGCTGAGGGACGGTCTGGATGCAGAGGCTTGTGTTCATTGCAGTAAAGCTGCCCTGATTCCACAAGCTGTGGACAGCCGGGGCGCTTGCAGGGACACTTACTCTTCTTCGGCATCATCAGTTTCCTCAAGATAATCTTCAAGGGAAACAAGCGCCCTTTCGTAGATTATCTGCACGTGCTTTTCTGTGAGATGAAGTTTTTCCGCAATCTTACTCCAGCTATAGCCACGGTGGAAATGGTAAATAAGCACCGCACTTTCAAGGGGTTCATCAAGATTTGTGATGTTGCTGATCATGAGACTTACCTTTTCAGTAAGTGAGGAGTGCGTTTCATAAATATCCTCAATAATATCATCAAGCATATCAGCTAAAGAATCGCATGAGATTTTCTCAGCAATTTCACTGAGAACAGAAATCTGCCGCATAACTTTTTCAGCCTCACTGTTCAAACGCTGTATTTTCTTTAAGTATTCATTTGCTTTCATAACATTACCTCCGTCATGGCATAAAAACAGCCGCTGCAGATTTCTCCGCAACGGCTTTTCGATATATCTTTCTATTATCTATGATATCACACTTTTTCAAGAATGTCAATGGATTTCCATTCCGATTTTTTCCGATTTATTCCGAAGTTTCAAGATGCTTAAATCCACGCTTACGGAACTCGTAAATCATGCTTTGGCTATAACCCATTTCATTCCTGATTTTTTCTTCCGACTGCTGCATCAGATACCAACGGCGAAGAACCTCACGTTCATTATCATCAGTTAATTTGCTGATTGCAGCAGTTGCTTTCAGACGCATTACTGCCAGTTTGAATTCTTCCTGTTTCATATTATTTTCAAAATCCATCATTTCAGCAATGATTTCAGCCATAGTATCTGTTTTTCTGCTCCCCTGTGTTCCGCCGGTATTTTCGTAACTTACGCCGGAAATATCAAGAGATTCTCTGATACGATGATATTCTTCTTTCATCATTTCAACTTTTCTCTCCTGTGATACCATTTTTTCAAAGAATTCTCTCACGCTGCATCCCTCCTTATTATCCGCATTATTTCATCGCCGTCATAATCTGAAAGTAATTCAAACCACCCGGAAAGGAAGAATTTCTCAAGGCTATGTACCTCAGAATTGTTCTTTCTCTTTAGTGCATTTCTGTAATCCCAGACTGCCTGTTCCACAATTGCCGCCGCCAGTTCCTTGTAACCCTCTCCCATTTAACCCTCCAGTTCTGCCTTAACTGCTGTCATTAAGGCTGTCTGCGTTTCGTCCTTTTCCTTTAGTGCTTTCAGAATTTTTTCATCAACAGTTCCTTTTGTGACGATGTGCTGTATAACGACTGTTTCGGACTGCTGCCCCTGCCGCCAAAGACGGGCGTTTGTCTGCTGGTACAGTTCAAGGCTCCATGTAAGTCCGAACCATACAAGGAAGTTACCTCCCGATTGAAGATTCAAGCCATGTCCTGCTGATGCAGGGTGAATAAGTGCGGCTTGTAATTTTCCACTGTTCCACTTTTTAATGCTTTCGGCGGATTTGATTTCCTGGTACACAATTCCCAGTTTATGAAGCCTTTCAGCAATTCTTGTTCTGTCATGCTTGAACCAGTATGCAACAAGTACAGGCTTTCCGTTTGCCGATTCAATGATATCTTCCAGTGCATCAAGTTTACGATTATGTATGGGAATAATTTCTCCGTCATCATCATAAATAGCACCATTGGACATCTGACACAGCTTGTTGCTTAACGCCGCTGCATTTGCCGCAGTTATCTCCGTATCCTGCACTTCAAGAATTAACTCCTCTTTCAGTTCCTTGTATTTTTCCTTTTCAGATTCAGACATTTTCACAGAGTATTCGTTGGAGATAAGCTTTGGCATTTTCAAGTGATCTACTGCTTTCATGGAAACTGTGATGTCGGAGATTTTCTCGTATATCCTTTCTTCCGCATCGGGAAGTGGCTTGTAGGAATACACGATATAGCCATTTTGCTTATCGGGTTTAAAGTATTCATTTCTGTACTGCCCTATGAATCTTCCGAGGCGTTCTCCCATATCAAGCAGACGGAACTCAGCAAATAGATCCATAAGTCCGTTACTTGCAGGAGTACCGGTCAGACCTACGATTCTTTTCACTTTCGGGCGCACTTTCATGAGTGCCTTAAAGCGTTTGCTCTGGTGATTCTTGAAACTGGAAAGCTCGTCAATTACAATCATGTCAAAGTCAAAAATCCTGTTGCTGACAAGCCAATCCACATTTTCACGGTTGATGATGTAAATGTCTGCATCTGCTTGAAGTGCTGTAACACGTTCTTCCGCACTGCCCACAGCAACGCTGTATCTCAGGTGACGGAGATGTTCCCACTTTTCAATTTCAGAAGGCCATGTATCTCTTGCAACTCTGAGAGGACCAATGATAAGAACCTTTCTGACTTCAAACATATCAAACATCAGATTGTTAATGGCAGTAAGGGTTGTAACAGTTTTGTCAACCCAAGCCCATGTCCAGGAGAAGGGCTGCTATTTTATGTTCTTCAATAAACTTTACCGCATATTCCTGATAATCATGAAGCTTCATTATTCATCACCTCTTTCTATTTTTTCTAATTCTTTGATAAACCATGTCAAATTGGCGTGGTGTTGTGCGTGAGCGGATTGTGAAGGGAATACAATTAAGTTATCTGGAATATTATTTCTTTTGTTTCCATCAATATGATGAACCACCTCACCGGGTAAAAGCGGTCTGCCTATCTTTTTTTCAGCTACCACTCGATGTTCGTGAACACCATACAATTTGGTGTATGTAACGCCATTACCAGAATCTAAACGGGCATTTCTAATTTTTTTTTCTTGTTTCTGGTGTCATTCTTATTGGATTAAGTTTTCGGTTCAAAGCTGATAGATTCTGGCTCATAGATGTAAAATCCTTAAGTTCGTTGTATCTGTCAGGGTTCTTTTTCTTATTGCTGAAATTTGCAAGACATTGTCTACAACAGAAATGATGTTTTTTTCCCTTGAGGTAATAAGATTCTCTTTCAAAATTCATGCCGCAGAAATCACAAACCACTTTTAATTTCATCAATAATACCTCCAATTTCCTCAATATTATTAAGAACGTAAATCTTAAAGCCTAACCGCCTCAGAAGTCTGTGTCTTGAAAGCTGCAGAGGTCTCGTTTTTTCACCCGGTGCTTTAACTTCTACAAAGGCAAACCTGCCCTCTGGCATCAATATGATGCGGTCGGGAACACCTGCGGTTCCCGGTGATGTGAACTTCCAGCAAATACCGCCTTTTTGCTTGACAGCCTTTCGGAGTTTTTCTTCAATAAATGATTCTCGCATAAATTCTCCCTGTTTTTCGGGAAAATGGAGGTCATAGGAAGTCAAATACAAACCTTATATATAGAGAAAATTTTTACTTTTTCTCTCGCCTGCGTAAAGTCTGTATATGAGTTCCTATGACTTCCACTTTCCCTATATTTCGGTATTTTTCCACTTTAAAAGTGGAAGTCGATTGTGTTAAGTGGAAGTCAAAAACAAACCTTTAGTCAAGAAAATCACATTTGATGCACAGTCCCATAATAACATTACACTGTGTTGTTCTCTTACGCTTGTATCCTGCCTGTTCAAGTGCAGTATAAAAATCAGTTGTACTGCGGACATATTCCCCGTTCTCATTGCAGTATTCACGGTAACGTCTGTACAGTTCTCCTGACTTTTCCTGATAAGACTTGTCCACCTCACAGCATTCATTGATGAAAGTACCAAGCCAGTCGTTGCCCTCACGGTATGCACCGATAGCATCAAGGACACACTGCGGTCTGGTTATCTGGTAATTTGCTTTGATAACCTTTCTCGCACCCTCAATCAGCCAGGAAAGTACAGCGCCACCAGCGTTATCAACCAGATACTGCGTATAGTTTTTTATATCTGCCTCACCCTGGATTTTAGCGTGAAAAGGAATGACAATAAGTCTTCTCCATGTACCGTCATCAGAAGCACCGACCTTTGGAAGATGATTGGTGTAAAGGACAAGAGTGTGACTGGGTTCAAAGTTAAACGGAGCCTTGAACTTTTTTTCAGCGAAAATGGGGTCTGTGGAGCAAAGCTGTTTTACCACTGATGTATTTAGTCTCATTCCTTCCTGGAGTTCTGCTGCAATAATCATACGCTTTCCTTTGAGTTCAGCCATTTCAGGCTTTACATTACGCTTACAGTTTACCGTCAAAGCGTCAGCTGAGATATTACCGCTGTAACTTCCGAGAACCTTATAGATTACATTCCAGAATGTACTCTTACCATTACGTCCGTCACCATAGGCAATAATCATAGCCTCCATATACACCTTGCCGACAATACAGAGTCCGCATATCATCTGCACATATTCAATAAGGCTCTGATCACCGCAGAAGAAAAGCTGTAAGGCATCATTCCATAAATCTTCACCCTCATTGCCTGGAACTACAGCCGTTACCTTTGTGAGAAGGTCAGCAGGGTCTGTAGGTTTCCAGCCGTCCAGTCCTTCGGGCAGATAGTAAGTGCCGCCGAGAGTATTCAGCAGCATCGGATTGCTATCAAGTGCTTCGGGATTATGTAAAACCAGTGGTTTTGCCGCATCGAGAGCGTTGGTCATACTGCGTATATGGCGGTATTTCATTACAAAGGCTTTGAAAGCCATGTAATACTGATACTGCTTGTATGCATCAGTCTGTTCATCGTCAAGATTATCCCTGAACTTTTTACCGCCCGCAATAGCTGAATCTCTTGTAACACCGAGGCTTTCAAGTTTTATAAGTGAGGCTTCAACCTGTTTTTCAGCCTCTGCAAGCTGAATGTCGGTATGTTCTATCATGGCTAAAGTTACTGCGTGTTCTGATTCTTCCCAGTAGGTTCCGTTGTAGCGGAGATAGTCAGTTGCAATTGTAAATGCCACCTCATCAGAAAAACTGTCAACGAAAGTACGTGCCTCGCCAACATCAGAAAAATCTTCCGGGATAAGCGAATGTCTGCCATACTCTTCGGGTGAGATATATCCGTCCTGTGAGGCTACTTTCTTTCCAAATTTACAGGCACTATGCCATATGGTCTCAAGTTCATCATCGGGAAGGGGAGGTTCGCATTCAGCAGCCTTTTCAAGAAATTTCTGATATGCTTCATCCGTTACACCAAAACGCTTTACAAGTTTTCCTGCAATGCGTGACATTGTACTGTTTCTTTGTCCTTGTGGAATATTGCGGTTTGACTTCATAAGTGTGAGCCAGTCCTCAATGGAAAGACTGCCTTCATGCCAGTAAACATCACTTGGTGCCCCATATAAAAATCTTGCTGCATCAAGAGCGCCATCATCAAAAAAGCTGAGTTTATGGTAGATTTTCGATTTGATAGCTTTGTAGGAATGAGCATCATTGCAGGGTGCAGTCGGAAAGAAAGCATGAAATTTTGGGCGGGCAGTCTTATTACCTTTAGGCAGCATATTATGACGGCTGTATGTAACCGCAAATGCAACATCTCCCAGAATGTCAGCAAGGATTTCCGGTGTAATCCATTCATCAGGATTGTCGCTGTGGTCATTGTCGCAGTCCATGGGAACAACGTCTGACACCATGAAATTTGCATCACTGCGTGTGTTATTTTTATACTGAGCACATACATGGTCAGCGGTTATGGATTTTTTAAGGTCACCCTCACAGGTAATAACCCTCTGATTCGGATACAGCGTATTTTTTTCATTACCTGTACAGTCAGCAGTATAAATTGTAAACTTCATTTCTTTTCCTCCAGTTCTTCTGTAAAGTATCTTATCTTCATGTACTTGCGTTTAGCACGATTGATTTCATGCTGCATTCCTGCTGATATAACATCTCCGAACACCCACATTTCGGCACATTTACTCATCAGCACGAAGTTCATGAAGATTGCGATTTCACGTTCTTCGGGAATTTCGTCATTCATAAACTGTGTGAACAGAAGATGCGGTGCTATGGGAAGGTAATGCTTATCAACAGCGAAACGGCTGTACTTACGGGCCATTTCGATATTATGGTTTACATTGCCGGAGTAGGGTGAGCATATGTAAACAATCGGTCGGAAGTTGGCGGCAATTTGCGCCGCCCTTTCTTCCTTTTCAATGTTGGTCAGTGCTTCATATTCTGTGGGGCTGTAGTAGCCCTCTGCGTTATACTTGTTTGCCATTGTAAATCCTTTCTGTCCTCTGTGGGAGTACACTTTTTTATGTTTTTTGTTGATATTGCTCGGATGCAGAAAAGCATCTATTCTTTTTTGTAATATTCGCATTCATATCCTTCAGCACGGAGAATAAGTCCCTCCGCCCATGCAGGAGTTCTTGACATCTGCTGACATACTTCCTGTGCTAACATTCTTTTATCTGCTTCAATAATCATTTCATCGTGGACGTGTGCCACAATAAAGCAGTCTGATAAGGTTTTCATGGAATACATCAGTAAATCTCTTGCTATGCCCTGGACGCAATTTTCCACAAACTTTGGCCCGTAGCTTTCAAGCCTGTCCCACTTCTTCTGAGGATTTATGCCCATATATGTAACAGATTCACCGCCGAACTGATTCTCACCGATACGGGGTTTAGCGTAAGCAAGACGCCTGCCACTTGGAAGTTCTATAAACAGAAATCCGGATCCATAGGAAAATGTAAGTCCGTGGGTTTCGGTGGTTGTTTTTTCCTTTACCGCTTTCTTTGCGGCACGGCCAACTGCCCACCATAAATCTGTAATATTTGGAGATGCTTCACGCCAGTCAGTTACTATCTGTTTCAATTCCGCATCTGATAAACCGAGTGAATCGGCACCCATAGCTTTCATTGCACCAACTGAACCGCCGTAGCCGCAGTTGTGGACAAGTTTTCCCGATACGGTAAAGCGGTGGTTAGGTCCTGCATTCTTCAAATCATAGACACGGGCTTTTCCTTTGATGAGAATATGTTCTTCATTTGCTTTATCACTGCTTGAAAATATATGATCCTTCCAGGAGTACTGCAAAGCAATTCTGTCATTTCCCGTATTCACAAGACAGGAACCCGTTGTAGCGGCAACGCCGAATGGCACCGGTGTAATTCTGCCTTTGATCCAGACGAAATGGTCAGGCGTTGCTGTAAGTCCGTCATAGGTAATAACCCTCTGCTGACCTTTATAAATAACGCCTTCGTGTCTTATCCACTGAATGCCGTCCCACACTCTGTCAGAAACTGAAACCTTTTCAATTGGAATAAGTCCATGATCGGTAAGTACAAGCTGTCCCTCTGCAATACAGGCAAGCTCTGCCACCTTTCCTTTCTGCCTGAGATGTCCATTGATGCCATGCTTGACAACAGGCACGCCGAACATTTTTGATGCCGAAGCGCAGTAAATATCCTCATTATTTGCAAAAGCGTCCATTCTCCACCCCTCACCTGCAAGCCATGCGATGACTCTTGCTTCAATCGCACTGTAGTCACTGACAATGAATTTATATCCCTCTCTCGGTACAAATGCTGTACGGATAAGCTGAGAAAGCGTATCGGGTACATCTCCATAGAGCATTTCAATTTCATCGTGGTATCCGTACTTTACAATTTCTCTTGCCTCTGTCAAATCGGGAATATGGTTCTGTCTTAAATTTTGCAGCTGAATGTTACGTCCAGCCCAGCGGCCTGTTCTCGATGCCCCATAAAAGCTGAACATTCCTCTTGCACGGTTATCACTGCAAGCTGTCTGCTTCATTGCCGTGTATTTTTTGACTGATGATTTTGACAGCTGTAACCTCATTTCAAGCACAGACCTGACTGGCTCCTTTGCAGTTTTGATGAGTTCCTGCACCTGTGCCTTGCCAAGAGAATCCGACTTGTACCCTTGCTTTTCCAGCCAGTCAAGAAGCTGATACACAGAGTTAGGATTTTCTACTCCCGTTAATCTTTGCATTTCAGAAGTCAGCTTTGCCTTTGACTGTTCATCAAGGGTAATGGCTGCATCAGCAAGCTCCATGTCAACAAGAATGCCACGGTCGTTTATTTCCTGATCGAGGTAAAATTCACTCCAGATAAAATCCGGAACAGGAAAGCGGCTGAGTTTCCTGTCAATTTCCATTTCAGCCTCAACATCACGTTTGTTATATGCCTTGAAAATCTCCCATTTATCCGGATAATCTCTTGGATTATGGAACTGAGGAATACCGTCTTTTTCAGCATAAGGCACACAGAAAAACTTGATTAGAGCCTTTCCCTCAGACATTTTCTGCTGCTCTATTCCAAGAACCGTGCCCACCTCTGCAAGTGATGAAGGCAGTCCGAGAGTACGGCTGTGTATCATGGTACACTCCCAGCTTCTCGGATTCAGATAATCCCCGACAGTATCTTCATTTATGCTGTAACTCCCGAAATACTCAGGATAATTCTTCCTAAGATAACGTGATAGGCATACTCTTTCAAAATTCACGTTAAAGGCTCTCTTTATTACTTTTTCGTCAGCAAGTGCTGAGAGAATTTTTGCCGGAATTTCTTCGCCCTTTGCCGTATCAACCACCTGAACCGGCTGTCCGTCTATGGAATATGCAAATAGCAGAATATCAAAATATGGTGAATCTGCGTAGGCATACACGCCGCATTTTGATATATCCTTATCGGATTTTGTTTCAATATCAATTGTTATCATAAAAACCTCAAACCCACCCACAGCATTGCTGCAAACGCCCTCCCGTCTGATGCTTATATGCCGAGTAACCTGAAAGTTTCCTTACCTTTAGGCGTAATCAAAGCCTGAGTATCCGTAAAACCTGTTTTAGTGTTTGTAAATTCTTTCAGTTCAAAAAGTCCATCTTCCACATACGGCATATACGGTTTCAGCTTTCCTCTCTGGTCACGATATACATACTTATGGTCAATTAAAAACTGGATAAACTCTTTCTGTCCGATGTGAAGTTCCTTTGCGGTATCACGAAAATTGGTAAGTAATTTTCTGTCAACAAGTTCATCGAAATACTCAGCCTTTGGCTTCATAATCTGATTGTCCACAGTAAGCTGAGAAACTGAAAGCTGAAGTGTTTTTACACGTTCATTCGCAATTGACAACGCTCTCTGCATAACCATTTCCGGACTGTTCCACGCTTCTTCAATAGAAATGAAGTACTGACGAAACTTTCTGCCGATATCAGTACGCTGAATCATACATAGTTCCTTTGCCATCGGAATGGTAAGCATATGGTCTGTTCCAGGTCTACCACCACTACTTTTACTCAAAAATGAGTAAAAGTCTTTATTCTCAGTAAATCCGTATTCGCACATACGAGTAAACCAGTCGTTGTATCTTGTTGTAATACCCAGTGCGTTATGTAATTCATGTCCTGAAACTACAGGACATTCGGGATTGTCATAGTTTACTTTAATAAGCTCGTTCATTTTATATCATCCTCTCATTATTCCCACCCAAGCATTAAGCCTAACTGCCCACCCAGCTATTCATGTATTATCAGTTGAGAAAATCATCATCAAGATCAGCGAAATCATCCTCCGCACGGGATTTTCCGCCTAAGGATTCACCGTCACGGATTTTCTGCAAATTATTCAGTCCGCAGGCAATACCCTTATTTCCGTTTGAATTGAATGCGTAAAAGTTGATACTTGCACGTCCGTAAACGCCGCTGTACACCTCGCTTGTATCTATAATCGGCTGGCAGGCAGCATCTACGATTCCAGGAGCAGAGGCTGAGTTTGCATTGATGAAATAGCTGTTTGCATAAGCCTCATCATCAGGACGCTCAACATCGCCGTCACGGAGAGGTGTTTTGATTGAACTGAGTGGCGGAACAGATTTGCCGTTTCCTTTCAGTTTGCCCTGTCCCTCATCATAAGCCGCCTGAATTGCCGCACGGACTTTTTCTATTGTTTTTGTATCGGACTTCGGAATGATAAGTGAAACACTGTACTTCGGAGCGCCGCCGTCAATAGCTTTAGGCTGCCATACGTTTGCATAGCTCCAGCGTGTTTCAGGGCCTGTGATTACCTTTGTGGGATTAACATATTTTGCCATAATTAAAATTCTCCTTTAAATTCATTTTGTGCGGGATTCCAGGCTTTTCTTTTGTCAGACGCAGGAACAAGCGTTGGTTTTCCCTGTGGTTTACATACATATTTGCTGAGAAGTTCGTCAAATTTCTTTTTGCCGCCCAGCAGTTTTGTCATAGCAGTGATTCCGAGAACCTCCGGTTTACAATATGGATTCTCGCCGATTGCTTTTACAGCTTCTGCAACTGCTTTTTCATCGGTATACTTGCGGTTGGACCTGCCCTCAACTACCTTGTAGCCTGTCCACTGCTTTCCGGCAAGTGCCTGGGAGAGTGCATATTCTTTTACATCTGCCGCCCATGCTGTCAGGGCGTCTGCTTTTTCGAGAATTGCTTCGATTTCTCTGTCCTCCAGTGTTGCGGCAGGTGAAAAATCATACTGTGCAAGCGTAAGATTGTACTCTGCACGTTTGCGGCAGGTTGCTTTAACTTTACAGAAGCGGCAGTGTTCTCCTGCACAGAATTCTCCCTCACCTTTAGCGGCAAGCTCTGCTTTCGGTTTCAGTTCATTTTCTGCCCAGCAGAGTAATTCAGACACTGAGATTACTGATTCACTGACATTTTCAATTCTCGGCTGAAAAATGACCGTGCGGATTTCTTTGATGTCATACAGACTGTCAAAAAGTTTCAATGCACCCAAAGCATACAGCATCATCTGTGAATTTCGCTCTGCTGAAACAGCCACGCCTTTCCCGTGCTTGTAGTCAATGACGGTAAGAACATCATCGGCAACAATGATACAGTCACCTGTGCCAAAGCCACCCGGAACATATCTGCTGAAATCCAAACGCTGTTCCACCATTACCACCGGGGCACTGTATTTGCTGATTTCTTCAGCGATGTACTGGGCGTAGTTTTCTGTACAGTCCTCCATTTCCGAATCATAGAAATCAAGATTCTCTGTGGGGTCTTTTGCTTCAATGCCGAGCAGCTTATTTACCTTGTACTCAGCAAGCTCATGGGCGCAGGTGCCTTCACGGGCATAGTCCGTTGTGGTATCAGGGATTTCTGCATTGAGCTTTGCTGACGGCGGACAGGCAAGCCACCTTGAACTTGCAGACGCTGACAGAACTGAATGGGCTCTTGTGCTGTGCTTAACTGCCAAGGTTCTCAGCCTCCTTCAGAAGTGCGGCGTACTCACTTTCAGCGATGCCGGAGAGCTTCTCCGCACCGTGTTTCATAAGCAGCTGCTTGACTTCCTCAGTAAATCCCTCACGGGACTTGCCTGCAAGTACGGCTCTGACTTCGGTAAGGGTGACTGCCTTTTCAGATGCTTCCGTTTTGCTTTCTTCCGGCTGTTCCTCCACCGGCGGATAGATTTGTTCGAATGATGCAACCTCATGTTCAGTTATAGTGCCAGCAACAACTTCAATACAGTCAGCAAGATATCGGAGCGCACGAATAACATCAAACATGGTATTTGGTTTGTCCATAAAATTACCTCCTTGACTTGGATTTGCATTTTGAACGATATGTATTGGAGCCAAAAGCAGCTAACATTTGCTGTAATACAACTTTTTGATGTGAATCAGCTTTTTCTATCATTGCTTCTATGACATGAATATGTTCCTGTGACAGAATGTTTTTATGGGGATAGTACCAATCTGCCAGACGGATTCCGCCGCCATTACCACTAATACTTTCAAGAGGGTATTCCAATACAAGTGCCTGTATATCACGCTGAATCGTTCTTTTGGACACACCAAGCTCATCTGAAAGCTCAGACAGATAACACTTTCTGCGGCTTGTCAGTATTCGCATGATTTCAGCACGTCGTTCAATAGCACTCATAATTCCTACCCTCCTTTCTAAACCGTTCGACTGTATTTTACTGCACAAACACGACACCTTTTGTCGTGTTTGAGAAATTTTTTCGCACAATACAATTTGAGTAAATCTCACATGAGTATATAAGTTTTTTGTTTGAACAACTGCATCATTACTGCTTACCTTCATCACTTATAGCAAAATCTAAATATTCTCCAAATTAAAAAAAATCCGACAAGGCACAAAAGTACTTGTATCTCATCGGATTTTTAGCATATCAAAATTTTTTCTTATTTCACCAGATCAGTCAGCCATGGTGCAATCGGCCGTGCAATCAATCTCGCATTCAGGTAAGCCATCTCCAGCGTCAGACAGGTATTTCCAAGATAATATCCGTCCATTACAGAAATTGTCATAGCAAGATCAGGTTTCTTCATATTGGTCAAGCATATTGGCAAAAGATATTGTAATTTATTCTGGTAACCCTGCGGTACAACCAGTCCCGGTTCTACGACAGCTTGTCTTCGGGCAAGCTCCACTGCTGTCTCCAGAAGAAGCGGCAAGTTTTTTGCTTTACGAATTTTTGCAGGAATGCGTTCCAGATTTTCTGCATCTCCCAGAATGTGATCCACGTTCACACGAATCTGCCATTCCGGATTGAAATTGATGCCATTCTGAATCATTGGGAATCTCGGCTTTTCCGGCAAAGGTTCAATGTATTTCAGTTTTGGTGATATTTCATCGCAGAAGCCACGGAAATACCAATTAAAAGTTGTTTCCCGTTTCTTATTGCGTTCAAAATATGCGTAAATTGCCTTGTATCTCTGATTGTAAAGTCCGGTATGTAAGCAGGCATATTCATTCTCAATGTGAAAGAATTTTGATGCCTTACCCGGGTCTGGTTCTGTGTTGTAATCAATGCTTTGCTTGCGAAAGATAATATTGATGTACCGCTCTAAAATCGGCGTATCTGTATTTCTGGTTTCTACTGCTGGCTTTCTGAACCGCCACGGCTCCGGCAGTGCCATTTCGGCAAGCTCGTCCAGTTGCCCGTACCAGTCCGGCACATAGGCAAATTCAAATAGATCTGTTGGTATCATTTTATCACCTTGCACTTGGGAAGTGCCTCAAGATACTGCGTCTGTATCTCTGCTTTCATATCCTCGTCTACATAGCGGCGTTCTGTACCGTCCGGTTTGACTTCAATAATAGTTGACAAGGCATTTATGTAACCGTCATAGTGATTCAGAAGCTTGGTTTGTGCATTATAGTCACCTTTGATGGCACGGCGCACAGTTTCATAATCAAGTTCCATTATTTCTGATTCCTTTCATAGTAATTTCGGATGCTATTAAATGCGTTTTTCTTCCTTTCAAATACGGAACGCTTGGAAATATGTAATGTTTTGGAAATATTGGAAACAGACATTCCGTACCAGAATTCCAGAATTATCACCTCTTTCTGTTTGTCTGTCAGTAAGAGCATTGCCTGATACAGCCATTCCGTCGTTATCACGCAGCTGTGACCTTTTTCATCATTGATAATATGTTCAGATGGATAAATTTCTCTTTCACCTTGTGTTTCCAGTATGTACTGCACTGTATCTGTACTGACAGTTTCATTTGTCTTTATTGTTTTGGAAGCAGAGGCTATATTTCTGCCTGTATTTCTCATCACCGTTTTACTGAAACTATCGAAAATCTCAAGTTCCATTCTGTCGTTATGCGAGGGATTAGACACAGCTTTTCCTCCCTCCATATTCAGTTTTGAGAATGAGCCTTATTTGCCCTCCTAGAAATACTAAGACAAATTAATGGGTCAAAATCGGAAGGTCAGATTTGTAAACTTTTTGCGAATAATAGCTGAGGGTATAAAAAAAGAGCATAACCTTCGGCATGTAAGGCCGAATAGTTATGCTTTAGACTTTTAAAATGTGAAATATTGAGGGTATTCTGTTTTTTGCTTTTATTTGTAAACAAGTTCTTTTAAATCGTTTGTATTTTCTGCTGAAGTATATAAAACAATTTGTGCTATAAAGTATGAATCCTCTTCAAAAAAGTCAGTAGAGCCATCATACCTGGAAGCTATTTCTTTTAAAATTGATATGCCATAACCATGCTTTTTAGGAACAGATTTGGTTGTACGAAGATATGGATTTGTGTTTAAAATGCTTTTTTGTATCTTGTTTTTTACACGAATACGCAATTGTGTATTTGCACTTACCATTTCCAATATAATTTCTGGAGATTCTTTATTATTCTGCGATGCTTCAATTGCATTATCCAGCATATTTCCAAGCAGCGAGCAATAATCTGTATCTGAAATATCTGGAAGATTGCTGTCGATTAAGCATACTGTATTTATACCTATTTCATTTGCATAGCTCAGTTTAGTATTGATAATTGCATCTACTATAGTATGATTTGTATGAACAAAAGAAATTTCATTATGATAATGTTCTATATATTGCTGTATGTATTTCTTTATTCCGTTAATATCTTCTTGATCTGCAAGTTTATATAGTACTGTCATGCTGTTTTTTATATCATGCCGTTGCTTTTTAACTGATTCCTCTTGTTGCTGTACCGCTGTAGTATATTGAGTCTGATATTGAAGTTTAGTATTAAGAAGTTCATTTTCCATTTTGGTATGATATTGTTGGTTAAGAAGCGTAATTATTTTGATTGTAATTATATTAATAATAACAATACAAACATCTGCAAACAGTAAAATTATTCTTGTATTCGGTGTCAGATCATTTTTCAACTGCGCAAGTTGAATTAAAACAATGATGGCAGTTGATAACAAGAAGATGCTTAGGAGCAAAATCCATTCTGTTTTTCTGAGACGAACATCTTTATTTCTGAATATACGTATCAAAATTTGAAATAGATAAAAATCTGTTATTTGCACCAGAATAACCGTTAATAATCTGATCCAACCTGATTCGGAATAGACCTGAGTTAAAGGTGCTTTGGCTGCATTTGTAACAATTCCCGTTATAATTGTTGAAACAAGTATTAAGCATGATACGGAAAAAGCAGATGTAAACAGTTTTTTGAGTATAGAACCGTGAAAAAATATAAGTGAATAGACAAAAACTATAACGAAATATATTAGTAGAAAATATCCTTCATAATCCATAAAACTGTTTAAAAACGTTGAAGTAGTGGCATATGTAAGACTTCCGACCATCCAATTTCTACATTCCTTTTTGTTATGAATATTTCCTTTTAGAAATGCAAAAACAAAATACATAACATTTGCTGCCTCAAAAATATTTACAGCTAATTCAAAAATGTTCCAAAAGATATTTGTCACGGCATATTCCTCATTTGCTGTTGATATTTATGCATTAGTGAATTCATATATGTTTTACTGATATTCAGCGTTTTTCCGGAATGCAGACGCAGAAACGAATTCGTTGTACTGATGCGTTCAATGGCATTTAGGTTTACGATATATTGCCTATGAATTTTAGCAAACCCATAAGAATTAAGCTCATTTTCAGCATCAGTAATTTTTTGACGCACACGCAATACTTCACCATTTGTAAGATGATATTCTATGTAATGCAGACTGCTTTTTAGATATGAAATTTCTTGAAAAGAAACGCATCGTTTTTCTCCAACTCCTAAATACAATGTAATGGATTTATGTTCACGATAATATTTAATCAGTTTTCTTGTAACTGTAACAAGTTCGCTATTATCTGTTTGAATCCGATTTTTTCTTACAAATTGGAATGGTCTGTAATCTAAGCTGTTATATACCATAGAATCTTGTGAAGTTACAAAAATTAATAGTGTATTTGGCGTTAGCTTGCCGACTGTTTTGGCAACATCAAATCCGCTGTATCCGGTCATATAAATATCCAAAAACAGAACATCATATGGTTGATCCTTATGAATTTTTAATAATTCTTCACCAGAAGAAAAAGCTTGTATACTGCAATCGAATTTTTCTTGTAAAAAAGTTTTTTCAATGCTGGACTTCATCATGGAAAGTATGACGCTCTCATCGTCACAAATTGCTGCTCTTAGCATTTTATCGCCTCCTTTTTTTAATTATAACAAATTTTCAGATTGGTTTCAAGAAACTAAAATTATTTCGTGCCAAAGTTACAGGAGTTCGTGCCAATACGATTGACTTTTATGTTTTGTCGATATAAGATATAAAATGTAAAAAAGTGATAATAATTTCCTCGGCAGAAAAATGAAAGGAATAGATGATTTAAAATGCGACATCATAAGTTGAATTATGTATCATAAAATTGCGTGGGTGATAGTGACAAAATTACAAAATGTTAATCCTGAATTAGGTAAAAAGGAATCTCAAGAAATCTGTGCATATGGAATTGAGATTACACTTTCAACTATAGTAAATTATGTTTTGTTGATTGTAATAGGAATGGTATTTAAAAATATTATTGCTGCTGTGATTTTTGGAATAGTATTTACAACTATTCGTCATTATATTGGAGGATATCATTGTACGACATATTTACGTTGTAATTTGACATTTTGCGGAATATTTATTTCGGTACTGATATTAGGGCGAATATTATTAAACTGGGTTAATATTAGTATACTTATTTTGATCCTTTTATGGAGTGGATTAGGTGTGTGGTACTTAGGTCCTGTGGAAAATAAATATAAACCAGTTACTGAGGAGCAATTACAGCAATGTCATACAATTGCAAAGTATATTTATGTAGCAGACTTTGCAATCTCTGTATTTTTATATCTTTGGAAACCATATTATGGTATTGTTGCGACATTGACACTTTTGTCGGTTGTTGTACTTTTACCAATTGGTACTATAGCTGAAAGGAGGCGTAATGATGAATCTTAAAAAGAAAATGGCTCAGAAGGTGACAACATTCGCTATGAATGCAGCTCATAAAGCTGCTGGACAAGTATCTACAGCTGGGACATATCAGCCAAAAGAGCCGGCTGCTTTAAAACAGATGAAAAAGTAAGATTTTTTCACAAGTGATATATACGTCTTTTCTGGCATGCTTCATTTTGATTGCATATTTTCAAAAAAGTATGCTGGAAAGTGCGTATTTATCAGTTTATGAATATAAATCCTTATTTTAAATTTTAATATGTTTATATAATAAATAATAATGATACATTGACTTCTATTATTTATTTTTAATATATAATAAAGAATCCTATAAGGAGGATAAGATGACACCGGAAGAAGCTGTCGAGTACTATAACATGGAACAACGCAACTACTATGAATATTGTAGTTATATTCAAAATTATCAAAATAGAATAGGTGAATTGCAGTCTGAACGACAGAATAAAAATATTTTGGCTGATGAAAAGCAAACTGAAATACAACGGAACCAGGATTTATATGATTCTATCAGTAATACTACTGGAAGTAAGGATGGTCTTTTCTCGCATTTAACCAAGATTAATGGTAAAGTGCAGGAAGCCGCAGCTAATTTTAGTGCGATGGTAAGTTCAAGTACGGTAAAAGCTTTCAATCTGGAAGAAACATTTGGAGAAAATGCTACAAATGCTAATTCTAAGTTAACAGAGGTATTTGATTTCATAAATTCAGGAAAGTCTTCTGTTTCTCAAACGATTGAAACATTGAATCAAGAACTGCAAACGATAAATTCTCAGATTCAGGAAATTGATATGGATATTCGCAATGCACAATATATGATTGATCAGTATGAATCAAGTAAGCAAACAGCACTTATAAATATGGCGTATTATGAAAAAATAATTCAGCAAGCATAAAGGAAAAGAGATGACGAAATGGCAACAATTGAGCTGTATAAAGATAAGATCAACAGTATGTCCAATTACATAGAGCAAGCTAAAAATGCAGTCAGTGATTTTTGCGTTGATTTATCTGCGTTAAAATCCAAAATCCTTGGAATCAACAGCAGTGTTTGTGATAATGTTGTCAGCAGTATTTCTTCATCATCTCAGACGCAGGAACAACAGATCGCTGGTCTGGAAGCAACGCAAAAGCAAGTAAATGCATTCATAGACCTTACAATTAATCGTGATAACTCAGCAGCTGATGCTGTATCAAAAGCGAAAGATGATTTCTATAAAGAATATTCTTACCTGAAACCGGAATGTGAAAAGTCTGGTTGGGAAAAATTCTGCGATGGTTTGAAAAAAGTAGGAGATTGGTGTAAGGAACATTGGAAAGAAATTGTTTTAGCAATTGAACTTATAGCTGCTGTCGCTTGCCTATTTATACCAGGATTACAAGGAATAGGCGTAGGAATATTGCTTGGAGCATTAAAGGGTGCTATTACAGGTGGCTTGATAGGAGGCATTACCAGCTTGCTATCAGGAGGTTCGTTTTTAGAAGGTTTTGCTCAAGGTGCTTTGGATGGAGCAATAATGGGTGGTGCCTTAGGTGGAGTTGGTGGAATTGCAGGTAAATTTATAACCTGTGGTTCTAAACTCGGAAATGCAATCCAGACAACAGCAAAGGTCAGTGGTGCAATGTCAAACACCATGGACGGATTTGATACGCTAGCAATGGGACTGGGAATGATAGATCCCGATAATCCGTTAACAGCATTGAACAATAAGCTGCATCAAAGTGATTTGTATAACAATTTTCAGATGGGTGTAAGCCTGGTATCATCATTTACAGGTGCGGCTTCTCAAAACATGGCTTGCTTTATTGCAGGAACTACGATTCTTACAGCTACAGGTCTTGTTGCAATAGAAAAGCTTGCCGCAGGAGATAAAGTTATATCAACAAATCCCGACACGCTTGAAACTGCGGAGAAAACTGTTCTTGAGACTTATGTCCGACAGGTAGACAAGCTTGTACATATTACAATAAATGGAGAGGAAATCGTTACAACCGATAATCATCCGTTCTATGTACAGGGTAGAGGCTTTATTGAAGCAGGACATCTTCTTGTGGGAGATAAGCTTGTCAGTGTGAATGGTGAAGACTTAATTATTGAAGATTATTACCTAGAATTGACAGAAGAACCTGTTTCGGTGTATAATTTTCAAGTGGAGGATTTCCATACTTATTTTGTTGGTGATTGTGCTGTTTGGGTGCATAATGCGGAATGTAAAGTGAGTCCTTCAAGAAGAGAACATATATTAGAAGGAGAAGGTCCTAATGATCCTGGTCATGGTCCTAATAGAGGATTTGGTAATAGTGCTTTTCCTGATACTTGGACAGATGATTACGCTATAAAAGCAGTGGAAAATGTAGCCAATAGTCCAAATTCAACATGGCAACAATCAACAGGACCTGGTGGAGGACGCAACGCTCCCGTTACAATAGGAGGTCCTGATGTGAATGCACCGCTAACTACAAGAAATGGACGACCAGTTAGGTTTGTTGTTGAAGGTAGAAATCATGGATTAGATGTTAGAGTTATTGTTGAACCTGGTGGTGAAGGAATAGTTACAGGATTTCCGATTAATCGATAAATTTCTAGGAGATTAAATGATGAAAAAAGAAGCATATGATAGGTTTATGTCAAAAATGTCAAGTGAATTTGGCAATGTTGATAGTGTAAAAGAATTTCTTTTAGATGCAGAGGAATTAGCTAAATATGGAGAAAAACGAGTAGCACTTGAAAATCTACTTGAAAATTTACTTGAAAATGAAATATATATTTCATCTGAATTAATAAATTTGGCGGAGGAAGCATTTAGTGATAATCCGACAGATTATGATAATGAATTAATTTATGACATAAAACAATTTTAACTAAATCTGTTATTTGAGGAGTACTATGATTATGATTGAAAATAATAATGATTTGGCAGAACTCATATCCAACTCACAGGTAGCATTTTTAAATGGCAGATATCAAGAAGCATTTAGCCTTGCAAGGTCAGCAATCAAACTTGATCCTAAATGTGCTGATGCATATCAGTGTGCTGCTAATGTATGTATGTCGCTTAGCAGATATGAGGATGCGATAGAATACTACCAGCAGGCTGTAAACTGTGATCTGGATAACGGAAACCGTTATTTCAATCTTGGATATGCACAGGCGAGTATCAATAAAATTGCCGACACGATGCAGAGCTTCGCTAAAGCAGATGAACTTGGCTTAAGTGAAGATGCTGCAGCACAGATGTATCATATTCTTGGTATAGTCAATCAGCAGCTTGGAAGACTTGATGATGCACTGATCAATTTGAAAAAGTCCGAATTGCTTGTACCAGCTGATATGGATGTTATGAAACGTAAAGCGGCTATTTATGGAATAAAAGATGATATTTTGAATGGGCTGAATGTAGCGAATCAAATGAAACTTTTTGCACCGTCTGATTACGCAGGATATCAGGTCGCATATATCATGTTGAAACAGGCGAATCGCTTGGAAGATGCATTTAAGGAACTTGTCTATGCAAGAAAGAATCTCATGGATTTTCCTTTTGCACTCTGCGAAGATATGGTTAATTTTGAGTTGACTGCATATGAAAAAGATCATGATTTAAATCGTTTTCAGAGAGCACTTACGTATATCAAGCACTATATGAAAACAGAAAAGCCGACACAACAAGAAGTAGTAGAATGCTACTTGACAGCGGCTGATTTGTATTTACAGATTGAAGATGCTGACGGTGTGCTTATGTGCTTGAAAGGTGCAGAAAATCCTATTTTCTCATATAATAACGGAGTTTTTTATTATGAGTATAACCCGAAACAAGCAGATTCAAATTCAATTTTAAATGAGATGAATGCAAACTTGTATCGTTATGAGCAGTTAAGTACAGAACAATTGGAAGCCATGCGAAAAAGTGGAACATATCTTTCGCCGGTTGAAAATGAGAATGCACAAAGTGATGAATATAAGCTTTCTGAAAGTGATAAGGTTGATATTTCTCCGGAAAATAAGGACAGAATCAATCGCATATACATCGGTGCATATACTTTGAAAGAAGATTTCAGAAAGATTATGTATTATGCCCTTGAATTGCAGAAGAGTACACAGGAGTACCTTGTTGAACTTGGTTGGTATACAGAAGCCAAGGCAATGAAAGATATGAATCTTGCTGGATGGCAGAATAAATATACAGAAGTTCAGAAGAAATTACGCAATGCAATTTTAAAGGATCCGACAGATATTAATGCTATGATGCTGCGAGTAAGATGCCTTATTGATACTGAGCAGTATGCAGAAGCAGAAGAAAAGTGCGGTTACTTGAAAAAGGAATTACAGGAATCTCTTCTGGAAGAAATAAACAAGGCAAGGAACGGAGGTACATAATATGGCATTTCTGTTTCATGATATTGTACTAGATGATACTGCATTTACAACAGCTTCACAAGAGATGGCTGTTTTGAAACAAGATGCAGCTAATTTGAAAACCAAGCTTGAAAAAATGTATGAGAATGTATCAACCGCATTGGATACTACAGCAGGCGAGGAAATTCAGGTTACCGCAAAAGATGTGTTACTACAGCCAATTGAGGATATGAGTGTGGTAATTCAGCATATTTCAGAGACTCTGAACACCATTATAGGTTCAGGATATTACAAGGATATATTCGTACAGTATGAAGAACTGAACGGATAATATAATTTAGGAGGAATCAATTATGGCAGGTATGGGAAAAACCGGAACGGTAAATGTTACACCAGAAATGATGGAGGCAGCTTTGAAAGCAATTGAATCATATCGTTCTACAACAGATACTTTGTATACAAATGTAAGCGGAGAAGTAACGAACCTTACAGAGAGTGATTTCACAGGTTCTGCATCAACAGGTTTTGTAAATTTTTACACGAACAATGTTGAGAAGGCAATCGGAAAAGGTCTTACTGATATTTTGACTACATTGGAAGAAATTTGCAAAAGCATTAAATCTGGAATTCCGGATATAGAAGGTGTTGACGAACAGTTGGCAACAGCGAATACATCAAGTGATCAGCAGTAACAAGGAGGTATTTTATCATGGCAGGTTGTAGAGTTGTAAAGGCATCTATGGATGCAAGCGTTAAAAATCTGAATGACTTTGGAGGTCAGTATAAAGATGCAGGGGATGCATTTGTAAAAGCATTCAAGGCAGCAATTGAAGAGATGGAGGGCGATTCAAAAGATGCCCTGGAAGAGTTTTTTAATACTAATGTTGAAGGCTTTGTGACGACAGATTTACCTGGTGCGGTAAATGGACTTGCATCTCTTTTGGAAGCGAATGCAACAAATTTTGACGATACAGATGCAAAGATTGCTGCAAGTATAAGGGGTAACTAAAAATTATTGTATCCGAAAACGGAGAAATAATTTATGACTGTAAACAGCCTCGGGCTATTCTTATGGCTGAGGCTGTTTTTTTCATATATTGGAGGTGGATTTACATGGCATTTAGAGAACTCAGTGAAGATGAAATTGCTTTGCTGAACGAAATGGAAAGAGCGCAGTACGAAAAACAATTAAAAATATACCGTGAGAGAACAGCATTGGTTGAGAAACTTGAACAGATTGGAAATGCAAATATTCAATATACAAAACCGAAATTAAAAAGAATAAAACCAGTTCCAAAGTTGGATATTCCAAAATACCAGCCGGTTGGAATTGTTAAGATAAAACTTCCAAAATCAGAAACCAATAGAAATATGTTTTTACAACAGTTAGAAAATAGATCTGCAAGTGCTGTGGAAATTAGAAAAAGAATGTTTGAAAATTCAGCTGTATGTGTAAGAATAAAGCCTATGACTAAGGTCACTATCCCTTCATTGAAACCGTATCATAATATGTCGCAGCGAATAGTTTCTCTACCAAAGCCGAGTGTAACTATCCCTTCAGTTTCATTTAACGAAAAGACAAAGCACTCGATTCATGGTATATCGAACTGTACTAAAACAATTGCTGTTCCGCAATGTAAATTTACCGAAATTACACCGAGAAAAATAACGGGAATTCCAAAGAAAAATGTTCCGCTTATTACACCTATAGATTTCAAATATGAAAGAAAATTCACTAATGTTCCGCACATTACAATATCTTTGCCTAAGCCTGTCAAATTTAGTTTTACTGGCAGCGTTAAAATTAAGGATATGCCATCTCTTTCCAAAGCCGAAGTATTAAATATGGATTTTCATGCTCCTAAATGTGAGACAAAGGATATTCCAAAGATTCATGTTACTGTTCCTGAAGTTTCATTTAAAGAATCAAAATATAAAATTCAAGGAATTCCTAAAATGCATATACCATCAGTTAATGATGATTTTTCAGCGATTCATCGACAGATTGACGCTGTATTGTTAAGAAAAGTGCAGCCATTTGAGAAGAAAATTATGTCTGTACCAAGTATAAAATCTTATATGAAACCTCAATGCACAGTTTCGCTTTCACCGTTGAAGCCTGTTTCGATACCGTCTTTGGATAAGTTTACACCTCCGTCAATTAAAAATGCAGCTGTATTAACACCACAGAAATTCAAAGAGCCACATATTTCTGTGAAGCCCATTAAAAAGGTAACAATTGAAAATGATAGAATTCCGAGAATAAATATACATATGCCGGATTATTCTGAAATGGATGTAGAAAATATTTTGAATATCGCACGCAGGGAATTACAAGGAGTATAGTTTATGAAAAATAATGAAATTATGATTTCGGTACAATTTAATTTTCCAAATGATGATATTTATGGAGAATTAGCCGGCACCAAAGACAGTCTTGCCTTTCTTGTGAAAGATGATATAACACTAAAAGCATTTTTAGAAGGACTTTATTATGGACTGCATAATCATTTCATAAGCCATTTTCTTTTGTATAAGGACTATATCAAGCAGAGAAATCAAATAGCAGTTAACTTTACTCGAAAAGGTAAATTTAAGGTTATTGATTGTGAAAAAGAATTGAAAAATGCCAAAGTCACACTAACAGAGTTAGGATTTGTAACTTCAAGTGTTTTGATGATAACAATGGATTCCAGCTTCAAAGAAACGGTTTTATTTGAAGAAGTACCCAGCAGCTACATATTGAAATCAGATAATAATTCTTTGGAATATAATATAAGCAGTCGTACTTTAGAGGCTGTTGAATCATCTGATATTGAAATATTGCCTCCAGGTGAAGTGCCACAAAAAGAAGAACGTTCATTGGCTGATATTTTAATACCAACAGTTATTTCTACAGGCGGTATGATCGGCGTACGTTCACTCATGTCTAGTTCTTCGGGCTTGGGCGGAACCATGTGGATGATGACAGCTGCAACAGGTGTAATGACAATGGTCACAACAACATATAACTACTTCAAACAAGGAAAAACAAACCGCAAAAAGAAGCGTGAATGGAAAGAAAATTATGAAAACTATATAAAGCGTGTTATAGATAATATAGGTAAATGGCAGCAGGCTGATGTAACATATCTTCAGCAGTTGTATCCAGATATGGCGGAACTTTTTAAAGATCTTGCAAGACTTGATTCTGCTATTTTCGCACGTTCGCAAAATGATAATGATTTTATGCGCATTTCACTTGGAGTATCCGAGAATGTGAAACCGCTTTTTAATATAAAATATGACAAAAAAGATGAAATATTCTCTGATGTGTATTATCGTTTATGTTATGAGAACTTTCAAAACGGTAAGGAAAAGCGAATTTCAGGCATATATATCGATATTCCAAAGGAAAAAATCAAAAGAAAAGATGCATTAAAAAAACAAGAACTGATAAAAAGCGGAAGAATGTCTGATAATATGTTTTTGCTTTCTGAATTATCATATCATTTCTCAACAGAATATTTTCGGTTTTTAGATGGAAAAACTTGGGGAAGTGCTGGAGTAAAAGCACCTTATATGCTTGATATCAGAAATGCAGGTGCTATAGGTATTATTTCTGATGATAATCTGTATGCACATGACTTTATTAAACACACGATATTAGATCTTGCTTATTATCATTCTCCGGAGGATATTCAATTTGTGTTCTTCTTTGAGGATGAATTAAGTATCGAGGAACAGGAAGAAAGAGTGAAAGAATATAAATTTCTTCCGCATTGCAATGAACTGCTTGAAAATACTTCTCAATTCGTTTTCAATCAAGAAAGTGCCGGTGAAGTGTATGGACAGCTTCTGAACATTATGAATCAAAGGGCAAAAGAGAAACTGTCTGATGAAGAAAATGATTCTGTTCCTGAAAAACTCACACAAATTGTTTGTGTTATTTTTGGTGATTATGGGATAAAGTCTACGGGCTTTTCAAAATATCTTCCTGAAGCTCCAAAGGAAGGGGAGGATTATCAAAATAAGTTAGGATTAACATTTTTGTTTTGCCGGGATGACAAAGATAAGCTTCCTCGTTATTGTGGTGATATCATTTATTTGAATATCAGTAATAACAATACCGGGTATGGTTATGTTGTTCCAAGATATAGTGTGATGACACGTGAAAATATTCTTGCAACTGTTACTGAAACAAAGAAATATCCTAATTTTTGGAATGATTTTATCTTTAAAGCCAGTGAATATAAAGAGCAGTATGAGCTTGCTTATAAAAGGCTGAGCGCTATTTATTATACTCGTATTGCAGAAAATGGACAAGTTCCAAGTATGGTAACTCTTTTTAACTTACATAATATTTCAAGTGAAGATACAAAATTCAAAAACAGTAGTTCTTCTAACTTATTAGCCACAACAAATATAGCAAATAGAATACTGAAATGTTGGTCAAGTACAAAAGAAGAATATGATGTAACCAGAAATCTTCGTGTTAATATTGGTGCAAATGAACATGGTAATATGCATCTTGACTTATATGAGAAAGCAGACGGTCCTCATATGCTTGTTGCAGGAACAACAGGTTCGGGTAAATCTGAAACGATCATTACATATTTAATAGGACTTTGTATGAAATTCTCTCCAATGGATCTGAATTTAATGCTTGTAGATATGAAAGGCGGAGGATTTTCAGATCGATTAGGTGATTTACCTCATTGTGTAGGTGTTGTAACTGATACGGCTGGTGAAAGTGAAGGAATATCTTCGGCTTATATGTTGAAGAGATTTCTTGAAACATTAAATGCCGAAATCAAAAAGAGAAAGCTGCTTCTTCAGGAATTTGGCGTTGATACAGCAGATGCATATATTCGTGCAAGAAGAATTATGGTTGAAATTGATAACCTTATAAATAAGGAAGATAACTTGTCATTACAACAGGCATATACTATTTATAAAGAATTGAAATCAAATCAGATTGCAATAGAGGAATCTGAATATTCTGAAAGCATACAAGTTATTTTAGAAAATATTGGAAAACTCAATGAAAAGCAAATTGAAGTCTTGAAAGAAAAGGGAATCGAAAGAATTAAACATCTTTCGCATCTTGTTCTCGTTGTCGATGAGTTTACAGAATTAAAGAGATTTTCTAATGAGAGCAATGATGTAGATTTTATTGCTGAGATCACAACCATTGCTCGTGTAGGAAGAACACTTGGCTTTCATATTATTCTTGTTTCTCAGAATATTGAGGGTGCTATTACGGATGATATTCGTGTTAACTCGAAAGCAAGAATATGCTTGAAGGTAGCTACAAAACAAGCTTCTAAGGAAATGATTGACAGTCCGGTTGCAGCTGCGCCAACTATGCCTCTAAACGGACGTGCATATCTGCTTGTTGGTACGGGATCAAGATTTGAATATTTCCAATCAGCTTATACTGGTGCAAATCAAAACTTAAGCATTGAAAACCCTGTTAATATTACATATGTTCCTAACAGTGGAAAATTTGATGACAAGTTTTATCGTTCACAAAAGGATAATGAAGCACAAAAGCAAGCTCAGAAGAATGTTGATCCAAATGCTACGCAATTAAAGTTTGTTGTTGATACGATCATAGCCATAAATGAAGGCAGACCAACGCCAGAAAAGATATTTATGCCGCCGTTGAAAACAAAACTCGAAAATACTACAGAATGGAGGATGTGAATTGGAAGAGAAAAAAACAATGATATGCACCTTAGGGCAGTATGACATTCCTATTGTGCAAAAGCAGCCATTATTTAAAGTTGATTTACTGGATAAAAATATAGCTCTGTTCGGTGCTTCGATGAGTGGAAAAACAAACTTCCTTAAGTTACTGATTCAAACTTTACATATGACGAATAATGTAGATGATGAACAAATCTTCATTCTTGATTTTGGCGGTGCATTAGCTTCTTACAAAGGTTTTCCTTTGGTTTCAGCTTATTTTGACAACTCCAATGAGGAATATGTGAAAAGAGCGTTTAAGATACTGGAGGAAATTATAAAAAATAATACAAAAGAGCTTGATGGTACAGGCTTTTCATCATTCAATGGTGAAAAGAAAATGATCCACACAACATTCATCATTGACAATCTCAATGCTTTTCAGGATGAACCAAGATATTTAGCATATCAGGAGAAATTTGCTAAAATATGTCGTGATGGTTTATCAAAAGGTATTACAGTAGTTTTTACCGCCTCTGATACCAAAGGGCTGTCATCTTATTTGAATAGCTTCGGGCAGAAAATAGCACTTGAAATGCCAGCAGATAAATATATGGATATTTTTAACGCAAAGGTAACAGAAATAGGCGCAATTGCCGGTAGAGGATTTGCGAATGTAACAATGAAACCTGATGGTATTGAAGGTACCTTCAGAATGAATGCACCATATGAATTACAATGTTATATTGCTGATCCGCTTGATAATACTACGAATTATATTCAAACCTTAAAAGATAAGTTTAAATTCGATGAAGATTCAAACGTTTATACCAGATGCGTAAAAAAGTACTTAACTTTTTCAGGCGATTTAACATTCAGTGAATATGACAGATTAAAGCAAACGCCAATAACTTCTGAGAAAAAGTCAGAAGAGAATCCTTGTCCTGTATCAGTTGGACTTGATTATATTGATTTTTATCCTGTGACTGTAGACTTTTCAGAATCAAGAGTGATCGGTATATATGGAAAAAAGGAATATGGAAAGAGCAACCTTCTTCGTCTGATCCTTGATGAATTATTTAAAAAGAAATCTTATGCAAGATTTGTCTTTTTTGATGATGGCAGAAAGCAGCTAAAAGAATTTTATGAAAAATGCGAGTCTCTTGGTTTAGATTGCAAAAAGTTCATAGAGTCAAAAAAGAATATGACATTGCCGCCAAATGAAACGGAAAATTCATCATTTGATATGTCAAATGGCTTTATGGATGTTATTGAAGTTAAGAAGACAAAAGGAAGCATTCGTAAAACTGTTTCTGCATATCAGCAGTTTTATCATTTCATAAATGATAATTATATGGATTTGACATGGAATGGCTTATCAAATAATCAAATTCATTCACCTATTGCAACGTATATATATGGAGATGCCAATGCTGGTTTAATGCCTTCTTATGATGAAAATAGAAAGCCAATCAAGCCGACTGTTTTTATTCTTCAAAGCAAAATGTTGTATTTGAGTGCAAATGGAGAAAAGCAATTCATTAATAACATACTTCCTAAGCTTGCAGCAATTGCAGAAGAAGAGGATCTAATATTTATCTTCACAGATATCCAGAAAATTACAGATCAGGAAACGAATAATTTCTTTAACAATACACTGGGTTCTGTTTTTCTCTTGGATAATATAGCAGAATTTGCATCTGAAAGAGGGCAAAAGTCTGTTTTTGGAAGTATGGATGTAAAAAGTCTTAAAGAAGAGTATGCCCGTTGTGAAAAAGGTGACGGATATTACTATAATATCGAAGCCGATAGACTTGTTAAGATGAAATTTATTAAGACAGAGTAATAATTGGAGGAAAATGTTATGGCAGATGGTAATAATATTCGCTGTGCCGATATTGAAAAGCTTATTCAGTTTGAATCAGATAGTCAGGAGGCAATAACCGAATTCGATAGAATTAAAAGTAAGTTCAAAGAGATCAATGATAATCTGCTTACAAAATGGCAGGGTGCAGGAGCAGATCAGTACAAAAAAGAGGTTGATCATATTCTTGAAAAAATCGGAAGTGTGGCTGAAGTACTGAATGCTATCAACAATGATGCTTTAAAGAGTACAAAAGATGTATATTTACAATTGGATGCTGATTTAGCTGCATTTAATGAAAACCCAACAACTGAGGATGGTGAGTAAAGTTGAGCAAGGCAATAGAAGAAAAGTCAATGAATCTGGCTAACGTGAAAATCAAAGAAGAACAATTGGCAAAAGAGAGTCGAGTTAAACTGAATATATTGAATGATGGGAGTCACGGCACAATTTTTGATTTGCTGAAACTTCCAGAATTAAATGTAAAAGGGAAAAATGTAAAATGAGCACTCAAATACAAGGGACAAAATTTCTTTATGAAATTGATAAAAAAGATTTTCCTGATGGCTTTATTGCCTCCGGAACAGAAAGTTTTGTTTTTAAGGGCAGAAAAATTTCTATAGATGACAATGGCAAGTCTGATTTATCTTTCTCTTGCGTATTAAAGTTTAAACCAAAATCAAGCGAAAGACTATATAGATTTAAGAATCAGGAACTTAAAATCTTTGAAGAGCTTCAAGAATGCAGAAGCGTTGCCAGAATATATGATGTTGTAGAAGACATCGGTGAAAACTTTGAATTGGAAATCCCGGGAACTAAAGTGTTTATTCGTAATAGTAACCCGAATAATTCTGAAGATATATTGCCTTGCTTTTGTGTAATTGAAGAGTTTATCGATGGCTGGTCGCTGGAACAATATTGCAGAAGAGAATTTTGGGGACTTGAAAAATATAAAGATAACAGATGGGTTAAATTTCATGATTTTTCTGATATGGAAAAAGAAGAGGTATTAGAAAAATATAAGGATGAGAAAACTTTTTTTCGGTATCAGGAAAAATTGCTTCGATTCATGCAAAGCTTATGCGGAATATTGATGTTTATCAGTACAACTTCAAAGAAGAAGGTTCTTCATCTTGACATTAAACCTGAAAATATCATGGTGACACGTCAGAGTGAAGAACTGGTTTTGATAGACTTTGGACGTTCTGTATTCTTACCGGATGATACAACATTTGTGTATCATGATCTTCCAAGTGTAAACTATAATGAAGCAGAGGATATTAATTCTCTTTTCTCACATGGAACAATAGGCTACGCTGCACCTGAATGTTATGCGGCTGCTAACAACGAGTCGAAGTTTCCATTCTCACAAGAAGGATATGAAATTGGAAAAATGTCAATAGAAAGCGACATATTTTCATTTGGAGCAACCTTTTGGGAATGCATGAATATTGTGGAGCTTATGACAAATAGTGAGTTATTTGCTGAATCTCCGCATAATTTTTATGAAGCAAATATTCTGAGTGACAAAGCGTATTTTAATAGAGATTTATCCCTTGAATGTACCGGACCATTAGGAGGCCGTTATCATTTATCATTACAAAAAATTATAAGCAAATGTACAAGACAGCGTAAGGTAGGATATCTTGAAAGTAATGATTATTACCATTATTATAAAGATTTGAAAGATGATCTTGATGATGCCCGTGATAGTATTCCTTCTGTAAAAAAAGGCGAGAACAGGCAAGTGAGAAATGCTGCAACTATTTTTGGCGCATGCATCGGCTGCATTATAACTCTACTGTTATTCTCATTTGTTTATAGGGCGATTGGTTATCAGATCGCTACAAGCGACTGGGAGAAGCTTTTGGAAGGAATAAACAGACAAAATGAAAATACCATAACATATCAGGCAACGCAGTTCGGAAAGATATCTGAAATATCACTTGAAAGAATGGAACTTGCTGATGATGGTCAGAAAAAAGATGTATGCAATGAATGCTTTAATTATCTGTCAAATGATGATATTATCAGTACCATGGAAGCTTCTCTTATGGTGTCACTTCTGGAGCAGTTTGAGGATGACAGTGAAAAAATAATATATGTTGATAAAATAATGGAAAAGGCAAATTCAGCCGAACTTTCTTCTATTTCTTCAGCAATAAGTGAGATGGAATTGTCAGAAATCAGCACTGCATATGACTTAGCTATTGCTATCCACAGTGTAGAGAACATTAACAATTACAACTACAGCGATGCATATACTTTGCTGGAGGAAAACGAAAATAATTCTGTATATAGATATTCTGTGAGACACCTTGCTATTGCACTTAACAATAAGGGCGATATAGCAGTAAATGCAATATCAGAGGCGAAAGGCATAACACGTTCAGAAATTGCAGAATTTTTAGATCGCCTGGAAAAGAAAGACTGAGGTGAATTATGGAGAGTGTAAAAAAAATTAAAGCTTATCTGGATAAGCGTTTTCAAAAGCATCCCATAGCAGGATATATGGTTTATGGTGGATTAATGGGTTTTGTGAGTTCTCTTTGCTTAATATTATTGGTGCTTGGCGTATTGGCAATAACTGGAATTTATGATAGATTGAGTATTGATTATCGGACTTGGCGGCTTTATATCATCATAGCGGCTGTGATTGCAGTTATTGTATTCGTTATTGGAGCTATGGCATTTTTTCCGTACAAGAGAAAGGGAAACAACTTTTTTAAAAAGGAGTATACCAAAGGAACTTCTTACAAGGCATTACATAATCTTCTGATTGAACAAGAAAATGAGAAAGAGTGATAATATGAAGTTTAAAAAGTACAATTGTGCATTATTATGCAGTATAGTGTGTTTTACAATATCTTCTGCGTCATTTATTCTTATTCCTATATCTGATTTTAATGGAACAAAAATAGAACGTATTCTTGCATATATGGTCGGCATATTGTTTTGGTTGGGATTTATTATTGGATTGACAATTACGTTTGTATTGGGAAGAATGCGTAGGAAAGTAGGATATAAAAAATATCGTATACCGGGACTGTTTTGTTTTTTTAATAATAAAATCGGGAAAATCTGTGATATCGCAATGCTAATTTCCCTAATAGTTATAATTGCCGCTAAAATTCTGTTGAAAGATTATAACTTATTATGGCCGGTAATGCTGTCGATTGCAATGTTTTTAATCTTTATGCACTCAATTATAAACGGTAATAACTATTCATATGCTTTTCAGGAGGATGTAAAACAATGAGGATTGTAAAAAGAATACTTGCTGGTTTTTTAGCCGTTTCTGTTTTATTTAGTTCTAATATGATTTGCTTTACAGCAATTGCAGAAGGAACTAATGATACGAATATTACAATGCCGGACAGCAATGTTACAGAAGGAGATTTTGAATTAACTATTGATATTCCAGAACAGTGGTCAAATGATATTAAGAAATGGACGATCACAACTGATGATGCAGATTTGTTTTATAAAATAAGCGATGATATTATAGATGAGAAAGAATGGGGTTCATATACTGATGATGATATTAAAAAATGGAATGATGGTGAAGATTTCGATGAGGGCGAAGGATACATTAAATTCTGGGCTGTAAAAGAAGTGAATGGTGAAGAAAAATTTGTTACTAGTACGGCTGTTCCTTATAAATATGATAAAACTTTTCCAAATCCATTTGAAATTGAAAAAGTTGAAGTGGGAGAAGAAACAAACGAATTTGTACTTAAGAATAAAGAACCGGTAAGTGATAACCTTTCTGGAATAGAAAAAGTATGGTATATAATAAATCCTGAAGGTGTACAGACGGTTGAAGATATTTACACTTTAGGTAAGAATGCCGAATTTGATGGAGAATCATTTGAAATTCCTTGTACCAAGGAAATGAATGACTGTAATGTTACTGTTTATTTGATAGATAAATCCGGAAATTATGCAAGCAGCTCCATAAATGTAGATACATATAAGGATTTATCTGCACCGGATTTAATTGTAAGTGGTATTGATAGTAATCATTGGGTAAATAATTTGGATGGATGGAATGTCAGCTCAGATTCTTATGGTGCTAATATATATTATAAAATTTCAGATACTGATCTTGAAAAATGGGGTGATTGTCCAAAAGAAGATGATTGGAAATATTCTAAGGAGAAAATTCCAGAAGGGCATAAATTTATTCATTTCTGGGCAGTTTTTGAAGATCAAGATCGTGAATGTGCGGAAATTACAAAGGAATATAGATATGATGCTACAGCACCAAATAGTTTTTCAATTAAATACGATTATAAAGGTAGTTATATAGATGAAAATAATGATTGGAATGAACCTAAATTTGTTGTTTATGGTTCTGAAATATTTGATGGGGTTTCCGGAATCAATCAGGATAGAATTTATTTCAAAGTTAAACAGAATGGAAATGAATGGGAACAAGGCACGGTAGAAATAAAAAATCAAGAAGTTGATGACGATGGTACAATTAGTTTTACTCTCGATTGGAGTAATGCTGAATGGCTTAAAGATGTAAATGTAACATTTTATATTGTTGATAATGCCGGAAATGAAACATCTTGCCCTTTGAATGAAAAGGCAGTTTCTTATGATTCTTCACCTCCAATTATAATTACTGGTAAAGAGAATTTGTGTATTACATCAAGTTCTGATAAAAATGCAATGCCTTTAGAGCCTTTTACTTATGGAGCCGAAGAATTGGAAAATCGTTGGAGCTCTGTATATGCCAATGACAAATGCTATTTGAAGCTTACAATTGAAGAAAGTGATCTTCATGAAATTATAGTTACAGTAGATAATGAAAAATCAGTTGCTTTTACAGCTGATGGTAAGAATAACACTAAAATATGGGAGTGCGTTGAAAGCGGTAATAACAATGAAACGAAAGTATATTTCCTGAAAATTTTAGATTTGGACATGTATGCAAATGAAAAGCACTCTTTGAGTATAATAGCAAAAGATAGTCAGAATTCAAGTGCAAAAGCTATATTGACTGCTCAAATTGATGATAAGGAAGTTGAGTATACTGTTTTGTATGACCCTTATTATCCTAATAAGCCGGATAATAGAAATGATTGTAATATTAATGTCGATTTTCCAAAGACAAATAAAATTGATGAAAAAAATTACTATGGAAAAGATTTTATAGATAAAGTTAATATTACGATAAATGACGATAATGGTATAAAAGGTTACTCTATCAATATTATTGGACCTGAAGAATTCAAAAAAAATACTGGCTTAATTGATATTTCTGAAGGAAATGATATTGAAGAAGAAGTAAGGGATGATGAGGATAATATAACAGAGAAAATTACATATAAAACACCTTATAAAGAAACTTCATATACTGTATCAATTGATAATGATGTTTACAAGTATGATGGAAAGTATACAATAATGGTACAAGTTGAAGACCTTGCAGGAAATACAAGAACTGAAACTGATGACTTCTATGTGGACACAACTTCACCGATCGTTATAGAAGAAAGCTATACTTATAAGCCATCTATTCTGAATTATTTGACATTTGGAATATTTGGAAATAATACTATAGATATTGCAATCAAAGTTAAAGATAATGATGATGGCTGCGGTGTAAATAAAGAAAAGGTTTGCCTACATTGGGGCAAAAAGGAAATAAAAAAGATTTCGACTGAAGAAGATGGTACAATAACATTTGAATTTAAAGGACTGCCTGTAGGTGTAGATGATATTCCATACATTTTTGCAACGGATCTGTTAGGCAATACATCTAACTATTACTTTAAAACTGAAGATGGAAAACTGTCAAATATAGATGATGAAATACATTTAGTATTAGAAAATATTAAGCCAACTTCAGAAATAATATTACCGAAAGAAAATCAACACATGATCAATGGAGAAATATGGTATCCTTCGGATTTTGATTATAGTGTAACCGCACGAGATAAAGAAGCAGGGCTAAACAGTGTTTTAGTTAATGAAAATGTTTTAAATAATGACGGTTCGACAAAAGAAAAATCAAAAATTACTGAATATGGATTTGCTATAGATGATGAATATATAAATTTTGAAGACATGGCAGAACGATTTACCAAGGAAGCTAAGTATCAGTATCATATGGAAGATGAAGGCAATTACCAAATTACTGTTGATGCACAAGATAATGCAGGAAATAAATCATCTGATAATTCTGATGATTCAGATAAAAGAACAAAGATAGTTCATGTTGACAAAACAAATCCTGAAATTATAGAATTCTTGTTTAGCGATCAAAATGACAGCGGCGCTGATATGGAACGAGGAACATATGGATTTTATTTTATGAATGATACAAAAGTGAAAGTATTTGTAAAAGATGAGGGTAATTCCTCTGGAATCAATTATGTAACATTATATCGCAGAGATGTAAATGGACAGGAGAAAAGTACAAAAGTTTACAGTACAGACACTGATTATCATGATGAAGATGGTGCATCATATGCTGAGTTTACTATTGAAAAGGGATTTAAGGGGCAGGTTTGGGCTTTAGTAGCCGATAATGTCGTATCGGAAAATCCCTTTGAAGATGGATTTAAGCATACATCTGGACTCAGATATGCTGATGGCAATATTATTGAAGATGGTGAATTGCACAAATTGGTATCAGATATTAAAATATTGGAAAATATTGAATCAAATAAATCAGATACAAATGGTATTCCGCTGTATAATACAAGTGTGCCACTTACTATAAATGTGCAGGATACATTCTCAGGCATTTCTACAATTGAATGGTCTATTGCAAATGATGGGAATTCAGGAGTTATCACTGTTGCAAATGATGGTTCATATCAGAGTGATTCTGATATAGCATCAATCATTGATGATTCAATATCAAGAGATTCAAATCTTATTACCAACTTAAGTTTCAACATTACTGTTTCAAGCAATACCAATGATAATGAAGTATATATTAAATTGACTGATAGATCAGGTAATGAGAGTGAAGCGAAAAAGCAGTATAGCATTGATACGACAAATCCAACTATAACAGCATCATTAAGCAATCAAAATCCAGTAAATAAAATGTATTATAACACAGACCAGGTTGTAACGGTATCAATTACTGAACGAAACTTTAATCCTACTGATGTGAAATTTATGCTTAATGGAAGCGAACAGATTATTAGCAATTGGGCTTCAACAGGAGAAGGTGATGCAGCAGTACATATAGGAACATTTACGATCAGTAGTGATGGTGATTACAGTTTTTCCATTAATTTTACTGATATGGCTGGAAATATGGCAGAGCCATTTAGTCAATCCATGTTTGTTGTGGATAAAACAGCTCCGGTTTTGAAAACGAATTTTGATGAATTTAAGACATCGAAAGAGGAACATTACTTCGGACTTGATAGCATAAATAAAATTGCGAGAATTACAATTATTGAACATAACTTCTCAGCAGATGGGGCAAATGTGGAGATCCTAAAAAAAGAATCAGGTCTTAAACATGATAAAAGCAATATGAATTCCGTTCCTGCATATGGCTGGAGAGATGATGGAGATGAGCATATACTGGAGATTCCTTTTAAGGAAAATGATGACGGCATCTATCTCATTAGAGTTTCTCCGGTAGATTTGGCATCCAATTCTACGGCTGCTCAGGAAACTGTTGTGTTTGAAATCGATTTTAAAAATCCGATTATTGCGGAGAGAAATGGAGTTTATGCAAAGGACGAGAAAAAGTCATATGAGAATCTGGAAATATACAATGAAAAAACAGGAATTGAAGAAGATTTCATCCCCTCTGTTGCATTTTCGGATACAAATTTTGATCATATTGATTATGACTTGACTGTTTATACTCCTGAATATTCAAATGGGAAAGAGATAGGTACAATTGTTCCTGATACAGATAGTGGAAGCATTTCAGAAAAACTTTATACATTACCAGAATTTGAAAAAGATGGTGTGTATTCAGTAGACCTTACAGCAGTGGACAAGGCAGGAAATCGAAGTGTTCTTTGCAGAAATACTTCTGTTTTGATGATGAAATCTGACGTTCTTGCTTATATTTCTAATAGTAACAAGGCAGCATTGAAAGGCTGGTATTCATTACAGAAAGATGAGAAAACACCAATAAGCAAGAGACCTGACGCTTTCAGTGATTTGGATATTACAGTATTTGCACAGAAAAATTCAAAAACAAGCATTATACTTCGTGATGAAAACGGTGAATCTCAAGATACCGGAATAACCGCTGAAAATTCTGAAGATATGTATGCAGTGGGCGTATATAACTACACGTTGCCAAAGGAGTATTTTGCAGACAATTATCCTGAGGGAACAAATAAGGATCTTTACCTTTGGGCAGAAAACACTTACAATAAAGAAACATCGCACATAACACTGGGATGGATTCGTATTGATGCACTTGCGCCGACTTGCACTGTTCCTTCCGATTTAAAGAACTGGAAATCATATACAAGTAAAACAAAGACGATTACTTTATCCAATATCAGTGAATCACTTGATAAATCACAGTGTGTAATATATGACAATGGGAAAGTAATTTCAGCGGCTCATTTTGATTATTCAGATGAAACAGATACATTGTCCTATACTTTGGAAAAGGGCTGGCATGATTTAAGTTTTGTTCTTGTAGATGAGGCCGGCAATACTTATACCATACAAGAAATTTCATCAATTCAGGTAGGATTGTTTTATTGTTTGTGGTTCAGAATTCTATGTGGTATAATTGCAGCAGGTGTTATTGCAGGTGTGTTAATTATCATTGTAAAAAAGAAGAAATCCGTTAACAAATAAAATTTGCAAATGTGTCACGGAATTTCTTTTGTGATACATTTGCTTTAAAAATAGATTATGCGTCATTGATAAAACAACCTGCAATATCGTATAATTTAGGAAAGGATGAATTTATGGCGACAATTGAGCTTTATAAAGATAAGATCAACAGCATGTCCAATTACATAGAGCAAGCGAAAAATGCGGTCAGCGACTTTTGCGTTGACTTATCTGCGTTAAAATCCAAAATCCTTGGAATCAACAGCAGTGTTTGTGATAATGTTGTCAGCAGTATCTCTTCATCTTCTCAGACACAGGAACAACAGATTGCAGGTTTGGAAGCAACACAAAAGGAAGTAAATGCATTCATAGACCTGACAATCAACCGAGATAATTCCGCAGCTGATGCTGTTTCAAAAGCAAAAGATGAGTTCTACAAAGAATATTCCTACCTGAAACCGGAATGTGAAAAGTCCGATTGGGAAAAGTTCTGCGATGGTTTGAAGAAAGTAGGAGATTGGTGTAAGGACCATTGGAAGCTGATTGTGACAATTGCAATCGTTGTAGCTGCTATTGTACTTCTTGTTTCAGGTGTCGGTACAGGTTTAGGGGCAGCTATACTTACAGGTGCATGTTGGGGTGCGATTAGTGGTGCTGTTATAGGCGGAATTTCAGGTGGGATAATGAGCAAGCTTAACGGTGGTGCATTTTTTGAAGGATTTGAAAATGGTGCTTTTGATGGTGCAATAGGTGGAGCAATTGGTGGTGCAATTACTGGAGGTCTAACATTTGCCATCGGACCGTCATCAACAATCTGGGGAAGTATCGTACGTAGTGCTGGTATAGAGGCAGGAGCGTCAGGTACTTCAAATATGTGTGTGACAACGATAGATTATCTTGCTGAAAATGGAACCTTGACTGGATCTTTGGATGACATTTTTATAAGCGGACTTTCAGGTGTGATATCTGGATCTATTTCAGGTGGTATTACCGGAGGTTTTATTCATTGCAAATCACAGTTAAAAGTAAGCAATTCAAAATATCTTACTCAGGATGGAAAAATTGATTGGGATACTTATGCGCCGAATAATGGAAGGGTAGAAGGTAGTGTTCTCGAAAATCAAAAGATTAAACAGGGAACTATTATTGATAGATATGGTTCGAAATATGGAAAATATACATCGCCTATTGGGATAAGCTTTGAAGCAAGAGCTCTTCCATATGATAACAATTCATGGGCTTATCATAAGTATATGGTTATTCAAGATATTGATGGTGTTACGTCATCAGAAATTGCCGCGGCTTTTGATCAGCCTGGTGGTGGGATACAATTTGAATTGCCAGGTAGCGTGAAAGAATTAATGGAAAAAGGTTTTTTAAAGGAGATTTTCTTCTAGAGGAGTTTATTATGGATAAAAAAGAATTTAAAAGAAAAGCACAAAAAAGAGGAATACCTGACTTTCTATATAATATTGATGGTAATGGCAGAGATGATGAAAGGTTTTGCCTTGTATATGATAATGAGAAATGGAATGTATATTACTCTGAACGAGGTTGCAAAACAACAAATATATTTTTTAACACAGAAGATGAGGCTTTACAATATATGCTGAATGAATTATCGGATTGATGGAAACAAGCAAGCAAACATCACTTGTGAATATGGCGTATTATGAAAGAATAATGCGGCAATCATAAAGGAAAAGAGATGAAGAAATGGCAACAATTGAGCTTTATAAAGATAAGATCAACAGCATGTCCAATTACATAGAGCAAG
>OBAS01000204.1_pt1 | contig 69833 bp, 93 predicted proteins | sample 1517591 | NCBI WGS metagenome assembly OBAS01 (sample SAMN04571700, study PRJEB22368) | human gut metagenome | biome: human gut; material: stool | host: Homo sapiens | place: Luxembourg | collected 2012-10-05
AAGTGGTGGGTGATGACGGGATCGAACCGCCGACCCCCTCCTTGTAAGGGAGGTGCTCTCCCAGCTGAGCTAATCACCCCCGCTGTGTGGAGTCGCATTATAGGGAGAGTTGAAAATGAGTCAACGCCTTTTCTAAAGAATTCGTTCGTTCGTCGTAAAATTAAACAAAGCGATCGTAAAATCGGCGGCGTAGCATGATTTATAAACAAAAATGGCAAACCGTGACGTTCCGACGGGATCAACATTGAGGAATCAGCCCACGGTGTTAGAATATTGACCCATAATTTCCACCGGACATTGCCGGCTATCGGCATCTTTATTAAACGTAAGGCCAATTCATGAAAATCAAAACTCGCTTCGCGCCAAGCCCAACAGGCTATCTGCACGTTGGCGGTGCGCGTACTGCTCTCTATTCCTGGCTTTTTGCTCGTAACCACGGCGGTGAGTTTGTGCTGCGTATTGAAGACACCGATCTCGAACGCTCCACCCCGGAAGCAATTGAAGCCATCATGGATGGCATGAACTGGCTGAATCTGCAATGGGATGAGGGCCCTTATTACCAGACCAAACGTTTCGACCGTTATAACAACGTGATCGATGAGATGCTGGAAGCTGGCACCGCTTATAAATGTTATTGCTCGAAAGAGCGTCTGGAAGCGCTGCGCGAAGAGCAAATGGCGAACGGTGAGAAGCCGCGTTACGATGGCCGCTGCCGCCATAGCCACGAGCATCATGCCGACGATGAGCCGTGCGTGGTGCGTTTTGCCAACCCGCAGGAAGGGTCGGTGATCTTTGACGATCAGATCCGCGGACCTATCGAGTTCAGCAACCAGGAGCTGGACGATCTGATCATTCGTCGTACCGATGGTTCCCCGACCTATAACTTCTGCGTGGTGGTAGATGACTGGGATATGGCGATCACCCATGTGATCCGTGGTGAAGATCATATCAACAACACACCGCGCCAGATCAACATCCTCAAAGCGCTGAATGCGCCGGTGCCGGTTTACGCCCACGTGTCGATGATCAACGGCGATGACGGTAAAAAACTGTCCAAACGCCACGGTGCGGTGAGCGTGATGCAGTATCGTGACGATGGCTACCTGCCGGAAGCGCTGCTTAACTATCTGGTACGTCTGGGGTGGTCCCATGGCGATCAGGAGATCTTCACCCGCGAAGAGATGATCGAGTTCTTTTCGCTGGGGGCGGTCAGCAAATCCGCGAGTGCGTTCAACACCGACAAACTGCTGTGGCTGAACCATCACTACATCAATACGCTGCCGGCGGAATACGTGGCGACGCATCTGCAGTGGCACATCGAGCAGGAAAATATCGATACCCGTAATGGCCCACAGCTGGCCGAGCTGGTGAAACTGCTGGGCGAGCGTTGCAAAACGCTGAAAGAGATTGCTCAGAGCTGCCGCTACTTCTATGAAGAGTTCGCTGAGTTCGACGCCGATGCGGCGAAGAAACATCTGCGTCCGGTGGCGCGTCAGCCGCTGGAAGTGGTTCGCGACAAGCTGGCGGCGATCGGCGACTGGACAGCGGAGAACGTCCACCATGCAATTCAGGCAACCGCTGATGAGCTGGAAGTCGGCATGGGTAAAGTCGGCATGCCGCTGCGCGTGGCGGTTACCGGGGCAGGGCAGTCTCCTGCGCTTGACGTCACCGTCCACGCTATCGGTAAATCCCGTAGCGTTGAGCGTATCAACAAAGCGCTGGCTTTTATCGCTGAACGTGAAGGTCAGGCGTCCTGATTGGGACGTGGATGAAACAACGGCAGGTTACTCCTGCCGTTTTTTTTGTCTGTTACGCCGGGCTGGCGATGCCGAGACGGGCAAGAAAGCCGCTAATCCCTTCCCGGGCCAGCAGATCGCGAAGCTGCAGCTGCTCGGCCGGAGTCATCAGTTGCAGGGTTTCCGTGATTTGCCGCCAGACCACGTCAGCCTCATTGACCAGATAAGCGCCGGGCGATTCCGCCAAATGATTGTCGGTAAACAGATGGCGCCTGGCAGGCGCATTGGTCAGAAATTCGAGCACCGGTTTGTCGATGACCACCAGTCGCGCGCGTCCTCCTTTGACGCCGGGTATCGCTTCCGTGCGCCATTTTTGCTGGCGAACCCAGCGATTGATCGTTTGTCTGGCCAGTCCCAGGCAGTCGGCGAGCTCTGCGGGTGTCATTTTATCTTTCAGTTTCATCATGCTTTACCGATCGCGGATCCCTAACCGAAGTAGTAACCCGGTGATCCCTTCGCGCAGCAACAGCGACATCAGCTGCTTCTGCTCGCTGGGAGTGAGCTCTTTGCTAAGGGTCAGCAGCAGCGATTCCAGATCGCTGTCGTGGGTAGAATAGGCGCCTGGTGTCTCTGCCACGCGCTGAGCGCTGCGGATAAACTCCCTGACTTGCTCATTGACATGGACCAGCCGCGCTTTGCCACCCTGGACGCCAGGCCGCGGAGAGGTTTGCCAGCCTTCTTTCCGCACCCACTTATTGATAGTTTGCCGGCTGTAGCCGGTCAGATGGGCGATTTCTTCAGGTGTCATTCGTTCCTTGAGCATACTATTTCCTGAGTAAATGTATGGGAATTAGCTGCTCATGTTATAGCATCCTTTTACGTGAAAAAGTGACCTGTTTAACTTCTGGCTGCGATAAGGCTCGCAATGTCAGCAAGTTGCCTGCTTTTTCAGCGATTGAATTGCGAAGGATAATTTTGCCGTTGACACCTGAGCGAGGAATTCATATTATGCCGCCCGTCAACACGACACGCTTTACGTTACGGGGCTATAGCTCAGCTGGGAGAGCGCTTGCATGGCATGCAAGAGGTCAGCGGTTCGATCCCGCTTAGCTCCACCAAATTCTGCACCCAGCAGATTTGGTTCGTAAAGAGGTCCTGTGGGGCTATAGCTCAGCTGGGAGAGCGCTTGCATGGCATGCAAGAGGTCAGCGGTTCGATCCCGCTTAGCTCCACCAAAATTCAGAACCCTCGCCTCGGCGGGGGTTTTTGTTTTTAGCTGTTTTCATGTAAAGCACTTTCTGGTTAAGTCAGTTAATCTCCAGCTATTAAAATCGAAAGTAATTTCAGACTTTTTCCTGATAATTCACCTTGCCTGCCCTAAATAAGCAACATAACATTTCCCCCATTAAACGTAATGAGGTTGCCGGAGTTTTAATTAACAATAATGCTTGATAAAATTAACATTAATATCAAAAAAACTCTGTTGGCCTTTCTCGTCAGTTTAGTCGCTATTCCGCTGGCTCGTTTTATTTCACCGCAAACGGTTATTGATGGCAATCTTATTTATATTGCCTGGCTGCCAATCAGCGTAATGTTTTCTGTTATTTTTATCTTTGGCCGCTATGCGATCGCACCATTAATTCTCGCGTTTGCCATTACCAATAGCTTTCTCATTGAATTAACGCTGTCACAGGCGCTTATTCTGCTCTTTTGTCAGCTGTTTGCTGTGTTTGTCTCCTGCGCTGTTTTACGCCTGATGGTGGGCAAGCGCTGGCGGTGTGGCCCCACGGCGAAACATATGGGGGCGCGGATCTTCTGGGGCGGCTTCTTCGCGCCGGTGCTGTTGAAAATCACCATGTACCTTGCCGGGCAATATTTTGCGTTTCCATTATCTATTACCAGTTACTTTGGTAGTATGCCGTTGATTTATACCGTAATAGATATCCAAAGTTTAATCAGCGCGGCATTAATTTTTACGACGTTTCTTTATTATCCAATGCGGATGATTATCAGTCCGCACTATGCCCGACGTTTCTGGCGTCAGGAATGTTTACCATGGCTGGCACCCAAACATCGTTCTTTTACCCTATATTGGTTTATCTCGCTGGCGCTTTTATTAACTGTACTGTGTGCGCCGTATCAGTCTGAATTTATTGCCGGTTATTTAGTTCCGGTGATATTTATTGTCTACTTTATCGGGATTAGCCGGATTGGTCATGCGCTGCTGCGTATTTCATGGTCTGTCTCAGCCTTTTTGCTGGTGGTGTATAATAAAAACTTTCTCCAGGGCGTCCAAAGCGAGTATTCATTATCCTTTGTGCTGTCGGTCCTGATCTCCTTCACTATCTGTTTGTTTTATATGGCAGACACCTATGCCCGTAGCGATCGCAATAAACGCCGCTGGCGTAGCCAGGCGGAAGAGGATCCGCTGACGGGCTTACCTAATCTGCGCGCGCTGGTGAGCCATTTACAGAGTAGTCCTCTGCAGGCTATCTGCAGCTTGCGTATCGATAATCTCGATTTTCTTAGCCGACATTATGGGCTAATGATGGGGGTGGACTGTAAACGGCAAATCATCCGGGCGCTTCAGCCGCTGTTGGGGGCAACGGATAAAGTCTTCCAGGTTCCCGGCAGCGAATTGATCCTCGTGCTTGACGGGCCGGACCCTGCGGCGCGGCTAAACCATATGGTCGCCATCCTCAACCACAAAAAGTTCAGCTGGCATAATCAGCCGCTGGATCTTGAGTTTGGCGCGGCATGGAGCCGTGATGACGGTCAGGGTGAGACGCTGCACCAGATGCTGGGCCAGCTCAGCTGGCTTTCCGAACAGGCGGGCAGTGAACGCCGGGTGCTGGCGTTGGATGAGGAGCAGGAACTGGTGGTGGATCAAACCACCGAGCAGGTACGCCTCCTGATGCGCGTCAAGCAGGTTCTCAAAGAGCGGGCGCTGGTGCTCTATGCGCAACCGATTCAAAATGCGGAGGGGGAGGGCTATCATGAAATCCTCACGCGCATGCGCTGTGGCGATAGCGTCATTATGCCGGATCAGTTTATCCCGCTGATTGTGCAGTTTAACCTCAGCCAGCGTTTTGACATGCTGGTGCTTGAGACCCTGTTCAGTTCGCTCCATCAGCATCCCGGCCAGCGGTTCTCGGTCAACCTGCTGCCTTCAACCCTGATGCAAAAGGATAGCGCGGCGCAGATTATCGCGCTGTTTCAACGCTATCGCATTTCGCCAGATCTTATCACCATTGAGGTGACCGAAGAGCAGGCTTTCTCCAATGCCGACACCAGCCAGCAAAATCTCGACGCGCTGCGCGCGTTTGGCTGCGCTATCGCCATTGATGACTTTGGCACCGGGTATGCGAACTATGAACGACTGAAGCATTTGCAGGCCGATATCATTAAGATTGATGGCTGCTTCGTCCGCGACATTCTGACGGACCCGCTGGACGCCATTATGGTGAAATCGATTGTCGAAATGGCGCGGGCGAAACAGATGAGCGTGGTGGCGGAATATGTCGAAAGCGAACCGCAAAAAGCGCGCCTGCTGGAACTGGGCGTGAATTATCTGCAGGGTTACCTGGTCGGTAAGCCTCAGCCGTTGGGCGAATGACGGGTAAAAAAAAGCCGGGCATTGCCCGGCTCAGATGATAGGCGCCTGTTACAGAACCAGTGCCGCAATCGAGGCGGACAGCACGCTAACCAGCGTGGAGCCGTAGACCAGCTTCAGACCGAAGCGAGAAACCACGTTACCCTGTTCTTCGTTCAAGCCTTTGATCGCCCCGGCGATGATGCCGATAGATGAGAAGTTGGCGAAGGAGACCAGGAAGATAGAGATAATGCCTTCCGCACGCGGAGAGAGCGTCGAGGCGATTTTCTGCAGATCCATCATGGCGACGAATTCGTTGGAGACCAGCTTGGTGGCCATAATACTGCCCACCTGCAGCGCTTCGCTTGCCGGCACACCCATCACCCAGGCAACCGGGTAGAAGATATAGCCGAGGATCCCCTGGAAGGAGATGCTGTAGCCGAACCAGCCGGTCACGGTGGCGAACAGGGCGTTCAGGGCCGAGATCAGTGCGATGAAGCCGATCAGCATCGCCGCCACGATAATCGCGACTTTAAAGCCCGCCAGAATGTACTCGCCCAGCATTTCGAAGAAGCTCTGGCCTTCGTGCAGATTCGACATCTGCAGATTTTCTTCGCTCTCTTCCACGCGGTACGGGTTAATCAATGACAGAACGATAAAGGTGCTGAACATGTTGAGCACCAGCGCCGCGACGACATACTTCGGCTGCAGCATGGTCATGTACGCGCCTACGATCGACATCGACACGGTGGACATCGCCGTCGCCGCCATGGTGTACATGCGGTTGCGCGACATTTTGCCGAGAATATCTTTATAGGCGATAAAGTTTTCCGACTGACCGAGGATCAGCGAGCTCACGGCGTTGAAGGATTCCAGCTTGCCCATGCCGTTGATTTTCGACAGAACGGTACCGATGGCACGGATGACAATCGGCAGAATACGAATATGCTGCAAAATACCGATCAACGCGGAAATGAAGACGATAGGGCACAGAACCTTAAGGAAGAAGAAGGCCAGACCTTTATCGTTCATGCTGCCGAACACGAAGTTTGTCCCTTCGTTGGCAAACCCGAGAAGCTTTTCAAACATCTCAGAGAAGCCTTTCACAAAACCCAGACCAATATCGGAGTTCAGGAAGAACCAGGCCAGCAGGACTTCGATGACAAGCAGTTGAACAACATAACGAATACGGATCTTTTTACGGTCGTGACTGACCAACAGGGCCAGTATAGCCACCACAACGATCGCGAGGACAAAATGCAAGACGCGGTCCATAGTTGCTCCAAATATGAGGCAGGTTAAATTTCCGTGCACATTCTATGCAACGGCTTTAAAGAAAACGAGATCAATTGCACACTATTGCAAGGAACTGTGACCAATGGCAAAAATAGTGATCAAACATCCACTTTTGTTATGTTACGTAAAGGTTTTAAAAGTTGCATTCTTGTACTACTCTTAGTACTGGGCACGCTCTCGTGTTCTAACGCCCGTTTTTCATTTCCGGCCAGCTATTGTTCCCGCCTATCACAGCAATCATTATCTCCATTTTAAATGAACTTGATAATCATTCGCATTTTGATAGCATGAAACATAGCAAAGGCTATATTTCCAGAGGCAGAAGATGACTAGCAGTCGCGTTGAGAATAGCAGTAGTCGCGCCGCGCGCAAGGTGAAGCTCGCCCTCATGGGGCCCGCTTTCGTCGCTGCCATTGGCTATATCGACCCCGGTAATTTCGCCACTAACATTCAGGCTGGCGCCAGCTTTGGCTATCAGCTGCTGTGGGTCGTGGTATGGGCCAACCTGATGGCGATGCTGATCCAGGTGCTCTCTGCCAAACTGGGCATTGCCACCGGCAAAAATCTGGCCGAGCAGATCCGTGACCATTACCCGCGCCCGGTGGTGTGGTTCTATTGGGTGCAGGCGGAAATTATTGCGATGGCCACCGACCTGGCTGAATTTATCGGCGCCGCGATTGGCTTTAAGCTGGTTCTGGGCGTGTCGCTTCTGCAGGGGGCGGTGCTGACCGGGGTGGCGACCTTCCTGATCCTGATGCTGCAGCGGCGCGGGCAAAAGCCGCTGGAGAAGGTGATCGGCGGGCTGCTGTTGTTTGTCGCTGTGGCCTATGTCGTGGAGTTGATCTTTTCTCAGCCCGCGCTGGCCCCCCTGACAAAAGGGCTGGTGATCCCTACGCTGCCCAACGGCGAGGCGGTATTCTTAGCCGCCGGGGTACTGGGGGCGACCATTATGCCGCACGTTATCTACTTACATTCCTCGCTTACCCAGCATCTGCACGGCGGTACGCGGAAAGAACGCTATAACGCGACCCGCTGGGATGTGGCGATCGCCATGACCATTGCCGGGTTTGTCAACCTGGCGATGATGGCGACCGCCGCGGCGGCATTCCATTTCAACGGCCATACCGGCGTCGCCGATCTCGATCAGGCTTACAGAACGCTGGAGCCACTGCTGAGCCACGCGGCGGCGACCATCTTTGGTCTGAGCCTGGTCGCTGCAGGTTTATCATCGACGGTAGTGGGTACCCTGGCAGGGCAGGTCGTCATGCAGGGGTTTATCCGCTTTCATATTCCGCTGTGGTTTCGCCGGGCGGTCACCATGCTGCCGTCGTTTGTGGTGATCCTGCTGGGGCTGGATCCTACGCGTATCCTGGTGATGAGTCAGGTGCTGCTGAGCTTTGGTATTGCGCTTGCTCTGGTGCCGCTGCTGATATTTACCAGCAATGCGCAACTGATGGGCGACCTGGTGAATACCCGCTGGGTGAGAGTCACTGGCTGGGTGATTGTCGCCATTGTGGTGAGTCTGAACGGCTGGTTAATTGTGGGATCGCTGCTCGGCGTGGCGTAGTTCTTGACCCGCGCTGGTTAAAGCAAAGGGGAGCCAATGGGCTCCCCTTTTCGTCTGTTAGTGATGACCATGGCCATGGCCACGTCCGCCCGGGCCTCGTCCCCAGCCGCCGCGGTGGTCGTCGCGGTCGCTCCAGCCAGCACGATAGCCGCGCTCCCAGGCTTTATTTTTACCCTTGTCCCAGCCGCGGTGCCAGCCGTTGTCATGTCGATGCCAACGGTTATCACGCCATTCATAGTGACGACGCCAGTAATCACGGTCGCGCCAGCCGCCACCGTCCCAGTAGTTACCGTAATTGTCACGATCGCCTATTTGTAATTTTACCGATGGCAGCAGGGTGATTTCACCAGCGTTAGCGACTAGTGGCGCTGCGGCCAGCAGTACTGCTGCCAGAATCAGTGACCTGAACATACTCTTCTCCTTCACGATCGGGGCCGTAAGCGGCCTGTTAACCTGATATTACGGGCCGGTAAAGACCCGCCGCATCGGACGAACTCCGAAAGCGCAGAAAAGAGCACTTTTTGCTAAAGTAACATTTGCTTTACAGCGCAAGGATGGCGTCGATGGCCGCGCACTCTTCGGTGCTGAAATGGCGATTCTGCAGCATGCCGACGGCATCATCCAGCTGCGCGGTTTTGCTGGCGCCGATCAGCACGGAGGTCACTTTCTCCTCGCGCAGAACCCAGGCCAGCGCCATCTGCGACAGCTTCTGCCCGCGCTCTTCCGCTATCGTATTTAGCTGACGAATTTTTTCTAATCGCGCGGCGGTCAGTTGCTCCGGCTGCAGAAAACGACTGCTGCTGGCGGCGCGAGAGTCGGCCGGGATACCGTTCAGATAGCGATCGGTAAGCTGTCCGCCCGCCAGCGGTGAAAACGCTATACTTCCCACCCCTTCCGTCTGCAGAAAATCCAGCAGCCCATCTTCCGCACTGCGTTCGAACATCGAATAGCGGGGCTGGTGAATGACGCAGGGCGTACCGAGGTCGTTAAGGATCTTCACCGCCTCCTGCGCCTGGGCCAGCGGATAGTTGGAGATCCCGACGTACAGCGCTTTACCCTGACGGACAAGATGATCGAGCGCACGCATTGTTTCCGTCAGTGGGGTCTGCGGGTCCGGGCGGTGATGATAAAAAATATCGACATACTCCAGCCCCATGCGCTGCAGACTCTGGTTAAGACTGGCCACCAGATATTTGCGTGAACCCCAGTCGCCGTACGGGCCGTCCCACATGGTGTAGCCCGCTTTGGTGGAGATGATCAACTCATCGCGATAGGGCTGGAGCGCCTCTTTCAGAATGCGGCCAAAATTGCTCTCTGCTGAACCCGGCGGCGGCCCATAGTTGTTGGCGAGGTCGAAATGAGTTATGCCAAGGTCAAACGCGTGCAGGAGCATCTGCCGGCTGATCTCCACGCGCGTTTCGTCGCCAAAGTTGTGCCACAGGCCGAGAGAAATCGCCGGGAGCTGAAGGCCGCTGCGCCCGCAGCGACGATACTCCATCGTTTGATATCGCGTGGTGCTTGCCTGGTAAACCATTCTTCCTCCGCAGATAAAACAGGGTGTGTATGCGTTTACACTAATCAATGTTTTGCGTGGAGTACACCGCTTTTTGGGCGTAACTATTGCTTTACACCGGCTTTATCGTCCCCCTTCTGGACAGGCGGATCGCTTATTCAATACTCAAATTACACCTGCACCAAAATGAGGATAATGGACATGCAACCGACCTACACTATTGGGGATTATCTGCTGGATCGCCTCGTTGACAGCGGTATTGACCGCTTGTTCGGCGTACCAGGAGATTACAACTTACAGTTTCTCGATCGCGTCATCGCGCACAGCGCATTAGGCTGGGTCGGCTGCGCCAACGAGCTGAATGCGGCCTATGCCGCTGACGGATATGCGCGCATCAAAGGGGCCGGTGCGCTGCTGACCACCTACGGCGTCGGCGAACTGAGCGCGCTGAACGGCATTGCGGGTAGCTATGCGGAACATATTCCGGTATTGCATATCGTCGGCGCGCCCTCTACCGGCGCTCAGCAGCGTGGCGAACTGCTGCACCATACCCTCGGCGATGGCGATTTTCGCCATTTCGCCCGCATGAGCGAGCAGATCACCTGCAGCCAGGCGCTACTGACCGCCGGCAATGCCTGCCATGAAATCGACCGTGTCCTGCGCGACATGCTGACGCATCATCGGCCCGGCTATCTGATGCTGCCAGCCGATGTCGCCAGAGCAGCAGCGATTGCCCCGGCCCAGGGCTTGCTGGTGGAGCCCGCTCCGGCGGATGAAAACCAGCTCGCCGGGTTCCGCGAACATGCCAGCCGCCTGCTGCGGGGCAGCCGACGCATTTCTCTGCTGGCGGATTTCCTGGCGCAACGCTATGGCCTGCAGAACACGCTCCGGGAGTGGGTGGCGAAAACCCCCATCGCTCACGCCACCATGCTAATGGGCAAGGGGTTGTTCGATGAGCAGCTGAACGGGTTTGTCGGGACCTATAGCGGGATCGCCAGCGCCCCGCAGACCCGGGAGGCGATTGAAAACGCCGACACCATCATCTGCATTGGTACGCGCTTCACCGACACTATCACCGCGGGATTCACCCAGCATCTGGCGCGGGAGAAGACCATTGAGATCCAGCCCTTCGCCGTCAGGGTGGGCGACCACTGGTTCAGCGGCGTGCCGATGGATCAAGCTCTGGCTGCATTAATGACGCTTTCCGCCCCGCTGGCGGCGGAGTGGGCGGCGCCTCAGGTCGTGGCGCCGGAAGTGGAAGAGGAGGGCGAAGGCGAGTTAACCCAGAAGAATTTCTGGTCGACAGTGCAGGATGCGCTGCGCCCCGGCGATATTATCCTCGCCGATCAGGGGACGGCGGCGTTTGGCATCGCGGCGCTTAAGCTTCCCTCTGAGGCATCGCTGATCGTTCAGCCGCTGTGGGGGTCGATTGGTTTTACCCTCCCGGCCGCCTATGGCGCGCAAACCGCGGCGGCAGAGCGGCGGGTGGTGCTGATCGTCGGCGATGGCGCCGCCCAACTGACGATTCAGGAGATGGGCTCTATGCTTCGCGATAAGCAAAAACCGCTTATTCTGTTGCTGAATAACGAAGGGTATACCGTGGAGCGGGCGATTCATGGCCCTGAGCAGCGCTACAATGACATCGCCCTGTGGGACTGGCAGCGGCTGCCGGAAGCTTTCGCCCCGGACGTTGTTTCTCGCTGCTGGCGGGTCACGCACACGGCTGAGCTACGGGAAGCGATGGCGGAAAGCATCACCTCCGATACCCTTACCCTGGTCGAAGTGATGCTACCGAAAATGGATATCCCCGATTTCCTGCGTGCGGTGACGCAGGCGCTGGAGGAACGAAACAGCCGCGTTTAGTCGCCAGTTCGTTTAGCAATCATCAACGGCCTCCCGGCCAGCAGCAGCCAGGCCGGGAGCATCACAATGCACAGCAGCGGCAGCAGCGTCGTATCCGGGACCACTACGGCGGCCATAAACAGGCTCAGCCAGCCGTCGCGGGTGACGACCAGCACCATGCCGAGAATGGCGCAGGAGACGGTGATCGCCGCTGGCACGGCATCCACGTGGGCATGCAGCATCAGCCCCAGCGCCACCCCAACGAAGACCGCCGGGAAAATTCTCCCGCCGCGAAAGCCGCTGGCGGAGGCGAGCACCAGCGCAGCCAGCTTGACCAGCGCGATGAGCAGAAAATCCGCGGCGGTTAGCGTCTGACTGAAAGCCAGCTGCTGCATCTCATCCAGCCCCTTAAACAGCGTTAAGGGGCCGCCAATGGTCCCGAGGATCCCCAGCAGCAACCCGCCGATGCCCAGCGTCAGGATGGGATTTCTCAGACGATGCATCAGGGCGTGCAGGCGCGGCAGACACCAGACGGCCACCATGCCGACGGCGATAGCAATCAGGGCGACGATCATGCCGCTGATGATATCGACGAAGTGCATCTGGCCATAATGGGGGATCGGCAGCGTGAAATGGGGATGGAAAAACAGCCCGGTCGTCAGCGCGCCTGCGGCGGCGGCAAGCAGCGGCGCAAAAAGGCGATCCCATAGCGGCGACTCGTTGCTGCTGTTGAGGGTTTGCGAAAAAATCAGCGCGGCGGCCACCGGGGTGCCGAAGAGGGCGCCGATAGTGCCTGAGGCCGCGAGGATGGTCCAGTCCAGCGAGCTGACGCGCGGAAACAGCCGTGAACCGACGGCGACGGCCAGCGCAATATTCACCACCATAATCGGATGCTCCGGGCCGAGGCTGACGCCGCCGGCAAGGCCGAGGATCAGCGCGGCCAGGAGTCCGGGCAGCGCGCCGGTAGCAATGGGGGCGCCAATGAGCGATTCGGTGGCCGGATCCGGCCCGGCGTGTCCTGGGCTGTAGCGGACTATCAGGCCCACGGCGATCCCTGTCGCCGTGAGCATGGCGATAATCCATAGCGGGCTGTCAGCGCTGATCCCCAACTGGGTGGGCAGATTGCTCCACAGCACGCGCTGTAGCAGCGCGGCAACCTTCATCGCGCCGATCAGGATCAGACTGCAGGCGATACCTATCAGGATGGCCGGCACCGACAGGATCAGCATTGTTCTGGCGCGAGGATGGAGCATGAAAATGTCCTTGTCAAAGTTCTGAAGCACTACTTTGCCTTCGTCGGTAGGGGCCGTCGATGCAAATGGTGCTGAAACGATAAAGTTAAGGCGGCGTCTGATATCCGAGGCGTCGTTTACAGACTACCTTGCATAGATTACAAACTAAATGTGACCTGTGTCGCTAAACAAGGGGCGTCTGCGCGTTGGACGTTGTTGTTAAGCCGCCATGAATTTACAGTGTGCCAAAAGAATTATTTTGACTTTAGCGGAGCCGTAACGGAATGACAAAATTTGCTTTAGTAGGAGATGTCGGGGGGACCAACGCCCGCCTGGCGCTATGTGATCTGGCGAGCGGAGAGATCTCTCGTGCTAAGACCTATTCCGGGCTCGATTATCCCAGTCTGGAGGCGGTGGTGCGCGTCTATCTGGAGGAGCACCAGGTGACCGTCAACGAAGGCTGTATCGCCATTGCCTGCCCGATCACCGGCGACTGGGTAGCGATGACCAACCATACCTGGGCCTTCTCCATCGCTGAAATGAAGCGCAACCTTGGCTTTGCCCATCTGGAGATAATTAACGATTTTACCGCCGTTTCCATGGCCATCCCGATGCTGAAAGCCGAGCACCTCATTCAGTTTGGCGGCAGCGCTCCGGTAGCGGGCAAACCGATCGCCGTTTATGGCGCCGGAACCGGGCTTGGCGTGGCGCATCTGGTGCACGTTGACAAGCGCTGGGTCAGCCTGCCGGGCGAAGGCGGTCATGTCGATTTTGCGCCGAACAGCGAAGAAGAGGGGATTATTCTGGAAGAGCTGCGCGCCGAGCTGGGGCATGTTTCCGCAGAACGCGTGCTCTCGGGTCCCGGACTGGTCAATTTGTACCGCGCGATTGTGAAGTCTGATGGCCGCCTGCCGGAAAACCTGCAGCCACGCGAGGTCACCGAGCGAGCGCTGGCGGACAGTTGTACCGACTGTCGCCGGGCGCTATCGCTGTTCTGCGTCATTATGGGCCGCTTCGGCGGAAACCTGGCGCTGACTCTCGGGACCTTTGGCGGCGTGTATATCGCCGGGGGCATCGTGCCGCGCTTCCTGGAGTTCTTTAAAGCCTCCGGCTTCCGCGGCGGTTTTGAAGACAAAGGCCGTTTCAAAGCTTATGTTCAGGATATTCCGGTTTACCTGATCGTGCATGAAAACCCGGGCCTGCTGGGCTCTGGCGCGCATCTGCGTCAGACGCTGGGCCAGGTGTTATAAGCGCATCCCTCCCGGGCTACCGTCGTAGCCCGGATGGCGGGACTTCCCGCCTCTACAGATTCATCAGCTGGCGAAACTCTTTCACTTTACTGCGGCTCACCGGCACCTGAAATTCAAGGTCGCGCAGGCGCAGCACATAGGTATTGTTAAACCACGGCTCAATTTCGCGGATCTTGCTGAGATTCACGCAGTACGAGCGGTGGCAGCGAAAGAAATGTGCGGTGGGCAGTTTGCTGCAGAATTCGGTGATGTTCATCGGCATGACGAATGACTCCCGGCGGGTATAGACGAACGTCATCTTTTCATGCGCCTCGGCATAATAAATATCATGAATGCTGGTGACGATTATTCGTTCATCTTTTATCAGATTGATGGTGTCGTTTTCTCGTGGCGCCGCGCTGGTCGCTCCCGCAGCGACGTTATTTTGCTGCTGCCAGGCGGCGGTTAGCTTTTGTAGCATATTGATGATGCGTGACTCCTGGTAGGGCTTTAGGATGTAGTCAAACGCCTCCAGCTCAAAGGCTTCCACGGCGTGCTCTTTCCACGCGGTGATAAAGACGATAAAAGGCTTATGGGCAAACTGGCTGATGTTTTGCGCCAGCAAAACCCCGTCCAGCGACGGAATATTGATATCGAGAAAAATGGCATCGACCTTGTTGTGCTGGAGAAATTTCAGCACGTCCAGGCCATCGTCAAAGCTGCCGACGATCTCCATCTGGCTGTGGGTATTGATAAGCCAGGAGAGCTCCTGCTGAGCCAGAAACTCATCTTCCACAATAATAACTTTCATCTTTTCTCCGCTCATGACAACAGAGACTCCGTCAGCGCCTGCGGCGTGTGGTGATTGGGGACATAAAAGGCGATTTCTGTTCCTGGCGTCAGGGTGCGGATATGCAACCCCTCGCCGTAGAGGAGCTTCACCCGGTGATGAACGTTAAGCAGGCCGATTTTATTTCCCGGCATTTCGTCGGCTTCCACGCGAGCGACCACGGCGGGATCGATGCCGTTGCCGGTGTCGCGAACGCTGATGCGAACCCGATTGCCGCACTCGTTAATGCCGATCGTCACCACCCCCTTGCCTTTACAGGGCTGGATACCATGAACGATGGCATTTTCCACCAGCGGCTGGATAAGCAGGCTCGGGATCACGCAGCTGACGTCGTCGTCAATATCATAGATGACCGTCAGCTTGTCGCCGAATCGCGCCTGTTCAATGGCGATATAATCTTTGATCTGATACAGCTCTCGTTTGATATCAATCTGCTCATCGTCTTTTAATTCGATGTTATAGCGCAGGTAGCGCGACAGATTAAAAATGAGCTGGCGCGCGGTGTCTGGATTAAGGCGAATCGAGGAGGAGATCGCGTTCAGCGCATTAAATAAAAAATGCGGGTTAATTTTGCTTTGCAGGGCGCGCAGCTCCGCTTTATTGGCCATCTCGCGCAGCTGTTCGGCGCGGGAGACTTCCAGCTGGGTGGAGATTATTTGCGACAGGCCAATCGCCATCTCCTGCAGCGTCGAAGTGATGCGATGGGCGTGGCAGTAATAAATTTTTAGCGTGCCGGTCACCACCCCTTTTTCCCACAGCGGGATCACCATCAAGGAGTGGATCTCCGGCGTGCGGTGGGCTTCATCATTGTTTTTTATAATGATTTTCCCATAACGAATCGCCTGCCGGGTGGTAGGGCTGATGACATCGTCGTGGTGTTGATAGTTGGCCTCCCCCACGCCCACGTAGGCCAGCACATGCTCGGTATTGGTGATCGCCACCGCGTCAGCGGTAATGTCGCGGCGGATAATCTCGCATACCTGGCGCAGAGAATCGCTGTTAACGTGACGAAACAGCGGCAGGGTTTTGTTAGCGATATCGAGCGCCAGTTTTGCCTGCCGCGCCGCGCTGGCCTCCTTTTCCCCTTCCACGCTCTGCACCAGCAGCACGATAAAACCGATGCAGACGCTGCCGAGGATCATCGGGATACCAATTTTAGAGACGATATCCAGGCCGAGGCTCAGGGAAGGCGCCCAGACCACCACCAGAATCATGGTCAGGGTCTCACACACCATGCCGGCCAGAATGCCGATTTTCCACCGTTGATCGCGGGCCACTTTACGGTTAATCAATCCTGACAGCAGGCCTGCGACAATGCTGGTGATAAAGCAGGGCACGGCGGTGACGCCATCGATATCAATCAGGTAGCGGTGTACGCCGGCAATTACCCCGACAATTGCCCCTACCCACGGACCAAACAGGATCCCGCCGGACATGACGGCGATAATGCGTACGTTTACCAGCGAGCCTTCCACCGGGACGCCGGACCAGGTGCTGAACAGGGCGAACAGCGAGAAAATGGCGGTCACGGCCAGCAGCTCTTTCGGCGTATGGGCCGACTTATGCAACAGTTCGCGGAACAGGCGCAGGCGAATGAGGAAAAACAGGCAAATAAGCATCAGGGCCGCACGATCATAGACCGCCAGCATCATCGTAAAAATTTCGTGCATGGGTGCGCCGCGTCAGTGGCCAGAAAAGAACATGATAAAAAACCTGACGGCAGAAGACCAGCCGCAGAAATATATGAGGAAAAGGCATGCTTTTAAAAGGGGATTAATGGGTGAGCACCTCGATAGCCGCACTCATGCCTTTTAACGAAAAATATCTGTGATAAGAAAGATATCAATATGTTATCACACTTATGCAACTCTGAATTATTCCGGCGACGCACAGCCGCATTTACTGCGATCGATACCCGTTTTTTTCGCCAGAGAATATTTTTCATCATGCCTCTCGACAACATGTTTTTTTTCAGGTTATTTTCTAAACGAGCCGCAACAGCGGCAGCGTCGCTCGGACGGTCCGGGCGCTAACGTTAATCAGAGGAACCTATGGCTGAATCCAGTCCTGAACGCCGTTTTACGCGTATCGATCGTCTCCCCCCGTACGTTTTTAATATTACTGCTGAACTGAAAATGGCTGCGCGCCGGCGCGGCGAGGATATTATTGATTTCAGTATGGGCAATCCCGATGGCGCGACGCCGCCGCATATCGTGGAAAAACTTTGCACTGTTGCCCAACGGCCTGATACCCATGGTTACTCTACCTCGCGGGGGATCCCGCGCCTGCGTCGCGCCATTTCACGCTGGTATGAAGAACGCTATAACGTTGACATCGATCCGGAATCGGAAGCGATCGTCACCATTGGTTCGAAAGAGGGGCTGGCGCACCTGATGCTGGCGACCCTGGATCATGGCGACACGGTGCTGGTGCCAAACCCCAGCTATCCGATTCATATCTATGGCGCGGTGATTGCCGGGGCGCAGGTGCGCTCGGTGCCGCTGGTGGAAGGTGTGGATTTCTTTAACGAGCTGGAACGCGCCATCCGCGAGAGTTACCCGAAGCCGAAGATGATGATCCTTGGCTTTCCCTCGAATCCAACGGCGCAGTGTGTGGAGCTGGACTTCTTTGAAAAGGTCGTCGCCCTGGCGAAGCAGTATGACATCCTGGTCGTCCACGATCTGGCCTATGCCGATATCGTGTATGACGGCTGGAAAGCGCCCTCCATCATGCAGGTGCCCGGCGCGCGCGATGTCGCCGTCGAGTTCTTTACCCTGTCGAAAAGCTATAACATGGCCGGCTGGCGCATTGGCTTTATGGTCGGCAATAAGACCCTGGTGAATGCCCTCGCTCGCATCAAAAGCTATCACGACTATGGCACGTTTACGCCGCTGCAGGTGGCGGCGATCGCTGCCCTTGAGGGCGATCAGCAGTGCGTGCGTGAAATTGCCGAACAATATAAGCGCCGTCGCGATGTGCTGGTGAAAGGGCTCCACGAAGCCGGCTGGATGGTGGAATGTCCGAAAGCGTCCATGTACGTCTGGGCGAAAATACCGGAACCTTACGCTGCCATGGGCTCGCTGGAGTTTGCGAAAAAGTTGCTTAATGAAGCGAAGGTCTGCGTCTCGCCGGGGATAGGCTTTGGCGACTATGGCGATACTCACGTCCGCTTCGCGTTGATCGAAAACCGGGACCGTACGCGCCAGGCGATCCGCGGCATCAAGGCGATGTTCCGCGCCGATGGCTTGCTGCCCGCCGCGAGCTAGCGCTTCGGCGAATACGCCATAACAAAAACGGGAGCCAGTGGGCTCCCGTTTTTTTTGACACCGCTGCAGTCTAGATCATCAGGGCAAAAGTACCGGCCCAAACGATGACCATAAAAGAGAGGCCCATAAAGAAGTATTTCACGATTCATCACTCCACGCGCTTGTGCGACGTTCAAATGAATTAATTGTTCTGTTATTCCAGGGCTGTCGCAGGTGAAAAATCACGTTGCGGCAGCTCGCAATTCTGTGCGCTTTGTGCTCCAGATGGCGCTAATGTACGCCTAAAAAATGAGGGAAACAAGGGGCATTTTTTTATTAATTTTTAGTTACTTAGGAGTGTCGTGATTCGGCGACACATTAATTTCACCCGGTAATAAATTTCACGCCAGCGACGCTGTTAAAACGGATTTTGGCGATGGGCAAAATGGAGGACGGCCAGCGAGGGCGCGCGCAATTTCTTTGCTACGCGCCGCCGCCGATTTAATGCTGGTCAGAGGCGCGCGGCCGCCACTCGGCCGGGTAGTGAGCCGGGATAAAGCGCAGTGTGAGCGCCATGAGTAGCAGGACGCAGAGCGCATGCCAGGACCAGTCAAGCGTGTAGTTCCCGCTCAGGCTACGCAACAGGCCGGAAAGCCAGGGGGAGAGGCCTGCGATGATAAATCCGATACCCTGCATAAACGCCACCAGCCGGCCGGCTACCGCCGGTTGTCCAGCGTGATCCAGCGCCAGCACCAGGCACAGGGGAAAGGCGCCACCCAGACCCACTCCACAGGCGATGGCCCACAGCGCTGGGACGTGCTGCGGCAGCCAGATGAAGCCGCAGAAGCCAATGAGCTGTAGCGCCAGAGCGAACAGCAGAAGCTGGCGTCGATCATCCTGACGAGCCAGCGCCGGGAGCAGCAGCGCCCCCGCGGTTTGCCCGACGGTCAGCAGCGCCAGCAGCGAGCCGCTGTACTGGGCGCTATCGCCAAGCTGGATATAGTAGGGCGGCAGCCAGGCGATCAGACTGGCGTAACCGGCATTGATCAGTCCGAAATAGAGTCCCAGCGTCCAGGCGCGGCGCTGGCCAATAATCGCGACCCGGGGGGAAGCGCTGGTCTGATGCGGTGCGCGAGGCAATTGCCGGCAAATCGCCAGCCAGCCGAGCAGGGCCAGCAGGGCAGGGAGCGCCCACCAGGCCAGCGCCTGGTGCCAGACCGTACTGCGTGACGCCAGCCATGGCGTGAACGCAGCGCCTAACCCGCCGCCGCCCATCAGCGCCGCCGACCATAGTCCCATCACCAGCGGCGTACGCCGGGCGAACAGACGCTTTATCACCGCCGGGATGGCGGCCTGGATAATGCCGATGCCAATTCCCCCCGCAAGGGCGCTGCTGAGCAGCAAACCGCTATGTGGGGCGCTTTCCCGCAGCAGGGCACCCGCCGCGATAATCAGCAGGCTCAGCGCAATGCTGCGGTTTTGACCAACAGTGCGATCGACCCAGCCGCCGCCCAGCGCCAGCACGCCCATCGCGATGACCGGCAGGGCGGTGAGGAGCGCGACCAGGGTATAGCTCATCCCGCTGGCGGCGCGGATATCCGGCAGCAAGGGACCTATCGAGGTGAGCAGCGGACGCATGTTTATCCCGATGAGTACCAGGACACACAGCGTCAGATTCTGTCGCAGCATGGGCGTCATGGTTGCTGTTCCGCCCAGCGCTGATAAAGTGCCGGCCCCTCCGGCTGCGGGCAATGGTGGATTGGCAGCGTCTGCTGGGACAGCGGCTGCTGCAGCTGCTGATAAATCGCGGTGGTTGAGAGCTGAAAGGGTTCGCCATCCTGATTACTGTTGGCGAAAAATACTTCCCGCACGCCGGTTAAATAGAGTGCGCTCAGGCACATAGGACAAGGTTGCCCGCTGGCATAGATAACGCATTCGCGCAGCACCTCGCTTCCCTGTCTGGCGGCAAGATTGCGAACGGCGTTCAGTTCGGCATGCGCCGTTGGGTCACCGTTCAGATGAAAGGTATTGACGGCTTCGGCGACAATCTCATCATGCCGCACCAGAACGGCTCCGAAGGGGCGGCCACCGTCAGCAATATTTTGTTTTGCCAGCGCTAATGCGCGCTGGAGATAGCGATCGTCAGCGGACATAGTCACTCCTGCATAAGATGATGTTGATGGTGAAAAACGCAGAGGATGATAGTCAGAGGGTACGTATCTTGTTTCATAAGTTAAAAGACTTATTTATGATGAACCCTATTTGAATTGCTTATAGGTAAGCGGATGCTCCTGCGCCATCTTTCCTACTTTATCGCCGTGGCAGAACATCGTGGATTTACCCGCGCCGCCGCGGCGCTCCATGTCTCCCAGCCTGCGCTGTCACAGCAGATCCGCCAGCTGGAAGCGATGCTGGAGGTTCAGCTCTTTGACCGCTCTGGTCGTTATACCCGCCTGACCGATGCCGGAGAGATCTGGCTGGAGTATGCCCGCCGCGTGTTACGCGATCTTGAGGAGGGGCGGCGCGCCCTGCACGACGCAGAAGATCTGCAGCGTGGTAAACTCCGCATCGCCATGACGCCGACCTTTACCACTTACATGCTGGGGCCGCTGGTGGAGGCGTACTATCGACGCTACCCCGGAGTGAAATTGCTTATCCAGGAGATGAACCAGGAACGGATGGAAACGATGCTCCTGGAGGATGAACTGGATGTGGGAATTGCCTTTGGCGAGAGCCTCTCGCGGGATATTGTGGTTCAGCCGCTGCTGACGGAAACCCTCGCGCTGGTGGTGAGCCGCGCGCATCCGCTGGCTCATGAAAGCCACCTGCAGCTGCAGGCTCTTGACGCACAGCCGCTGATTTTACTGAGCAGCGAGTTTGCCACCCGGGAACAAATCAACCGCTATTGTCGCCGCCATCGGCTCGAACCAGACGTGCGGATGGAGGCCAACTCCATCGGCGCCGTACTAACGGTTATTCGCGGCACGCCGCTTGCGACGCTGCTGCCAGCGGCGATCGCCGGACAGTATGATGACCTCGTGGCCATTGAGCTTAAGCCCGCGCTGCTGCAGCGCACGGCCTGTTTGCTGCAGCGCCAGGGCGCATGGCAGAGCGCTGCGGCGCGCGAATTCATTGCGCTGGCGCGGGAGATCGCGGTAACGCTTGAGCAGGAAAACGGCCAGGCCCTGTATGAGGACCTGCGTCACTTGCCGACGAGCCTGGACTAACGATCGGCTTCGCTGAGGATATCGGCCTCATCGGGCAGGGTATTCTCCCGGAGCATGCCCTCTTCTTTGAGCCTTTCCAGTACGTGATGAAAGAGCTGAGTCTTGTCTGGCTCGGCCATATTCTGTAATTTCTCATTAAATACGGTATGGGACTGAATAAGGTAATGGATAAATTCCAGCAATACCTCATTTTGCGGCAGGACGGTTAATTCCTGATGGATGTAACTGGTTTGTTCCAGCAGCGAATTTTTTGTCACGTCCATAGGCCGGGCGCTAATACTGTGAGCGTATATTTTCTCAATGGCCTGGCTGGTGATATAGATGCGGTTCAATGATATAGCAGAGTATTCGTCTTCATCCGGAATGAAATGACAATAGACAAACGGTTTGTCGGGCAGCATCATGCTGAGTCTGTTTTCGTAAAGAATATCATCAGGCGTCTCCAGTAGCGCCATTAAATTCCGACTGTGTGGGTGCCAGAGTCCGGATGCGGACACTTTTACGTTAAACTGCGTCACCGTATTTCCGCGTAATGTTTCCACCATCGGAATATCGTCATCAAGCCGCAGAATGCTGCGGATATGGGAGTGGGGTGACCAGAAAGTCTCCACTTCCTCGGCAGAGGTAAGCGGATTAAGCGCGGTGGTCACGTCTTTTTCCTGATGAGAAAGGACGGCTATTTTTAATGTTCCCCGCGTCGGATTAAGCTTCAGACAGAGATTGATCGCACCAATATCATGCCAGTGAAGAATGTCTTCAAGTTCGCAGTTTAATAATTTTTGCGCCCGCGCCAGAGAGCAATACTCCATTGGCGGTAAATTATTTAGCTTCCAGATATTCCGTTCTGTAATATTCATAAGAATTGTACGTCGATGAAAAAATAAATCGCCATGGTGAGCAAAAAGCATCGATGACAAGGATTTATTCTTCCCGCTGACTTCCTTTACCTGATTAACAAAACCCATTCACATTGAGAATAATATGTCGATAAGTTGGCTGTTTTTATTGTTTTGCTGCCGCGTATTTACTTTATCCCGTTATCTTATCATCTCTTATTCGTAGAGAAAAATAGTTTGCTCAATATAAGCATTTCTTTCTGGCAGGAATCTTTTTGCAGGAATGTTGAAGGCGAGCACGAGCGGAGTACGAAGAAAGGGACAGTCAATTGGCGACCTTCGTGGTCGGCAGGGGGGGCAAACAGACGCCAGTCGCGTCTGTTTGGTGTAGCTGTTGTTATTGTGGCGTCGACAGAAAACGGTCACCCGGCTGCGCGATGGCATACCATGCCATCATCTCTGCGGTGCCCGGTTGGCCTTCGGCAGGCGCCCAGGCCATGGTGTCAACTTCGGCAAGCGGCTGATAAGCACCTTGCTTAACTTCAAAAACCATCCCGCCCGGGTCGAGCGAGAGCACCGTATGCCAGGTACCGGCTTCCATTTCCAGCGCCGTGCAGGTTTCACCCAGCACCACCCGGCGGGTGACTACGCCATTGTCATCAAAATTCAGTACCACAAAGCGGCCTTTCAGGGGCAGCAAAAGTTCGAAGGTATGTCTGTGCCGGTGCGGACGGATATAGGTGCCGGGTTCCATCGCAATGGCGAGGCGCTGTACCGGGTCGCTTAGTTCGGGATGAAAATTGCGATGGGCACGCAAGCGCGGTGCACTGGCTGCCGCTTCGCTCTGCTGCTGCATATCGCTGAGGGTGATCTGTTTCATATCAACGCCTGGCTCCTGTATCGTCCAGAGAAGGTTGCACTGGGGTAGTGGCTTATGACTGTTTAAGCCAAGGGGCATTGTACGCGGAATGCGCGTTTTTGTCGGTTTATTGTCTGTGCGATTGACTGGGGCGCCCCTTCCTGTCCTGGCTAATCCACTCGCGGATAATTTCGGCAAATTATGATGGCGAGAAGAATATGCCATGGCTGGCGTTTAGGTAATGGTGGGAAATAGCGGTCAACGTTTATATGGTGTCCCCTGCATACATCTAACCTGATATGCAGGGGGTTGAAGTATATGGTGTTTTTTAGGTGTGAAAAATATTTTACTCGTTACTTTACCCATCGGAGCGGGAAAGGAGCCTTTTTTTGAAATCGCAGTGCTCGCTAAATAGCCATCTTGCTCGACCGTGTATAACCCTGCTTTTTGCCAGGTCTCCTGCTTTGATTCGTTTATAGATGAAGCTTTTGCTGAAGCCAGTATCGGCCATGATAAACTTCAAATCAACAAGGCTATCGGGTTGCATCTCATGTTTCATCTTCCACCTCTCGTTACAGCCAAATGCTTACCACGTTCTTCAAACTCTTCCTGGCAATCAGCGCAGCGCTGACATCCCGCCACCAGTTCCCGGCGCCGCTCGGGTATCCCTTCCCCGCAGTCGCGGCAGTGAGTAGCAGATACCGCCGCATGGTTGATGCGCATGTTCTGGATGGTCATTTCCAGCCGGCGCTCTGCCAGCTCGTTGGCCTGATCGATGATTTCTGCGCTCATGCTGCACCGCCTTCAACGCGCTTGAACTCGATAACCCAAACCCAACCGTTGGCCTTCCAGCTTTCCTCGCCGTAGATTGATTCCCACAGGCGCTGGAATGCGACTTTGGCCGGTGCGAAATCGCCTTTGGGAGTCAGGAATGTTCCCGGGTAATCAGGAAGCAAACTGCCTGCAGGCGGAACGCCTTCGGCAGCGGCATCTTTTTCGCTGATAGTGTTCAACCGTTCCACGCGCACGTCGGTGATTTCCAGCAGAATGCGGCTGGCCCAGCGCGGCATGTGGATAGATGGGCGCCATTTGAGGGCTTCAGCATCATTAGGCGCGCTGTCCCAGCCTGCCGGGTGGCTTGCTTCAAACTTAGGAGTTGCCCGGTAATCTACCCACTTCTCCCCGCCATATTGAGTATCATCTACCGGGCAAAAGGTCTCTCTTACCCAGATGCGGTCGCCTGGCTTGCCAAATGCGCTGTTCAGATAGTTCCCTGCCGATAGCTCCCCGGCCAGTTCATTGCCAGCCAGTTCGCACCCAAGGTTTTTATCATGCACAGGGAATTTCACTGGGCGACGGGTCTGCGTCTTCCGGCCGTCAAGAATTGCTCGCGTCATCTCCCCGTTAAAAATCATTCCGCGTTCTTTCATGCTGCACCTGCCTTGTCTTCATCCATTTTCCAGGCCGTGGCGAGAGCGCCAGCCACCTGGTGGAAGCTATGTTTTACTGCCACCTTCCCATGGTCGCCGGTTGGCGAAACCAGTTCGATTGTGGTCAGTTCTCCGCCGCTTTCAGCGTCCGGGTAAAACTGGGCTACGTCGTTGGTTTCGACGATTACAGACCCGGATGGGGTATACATTTTCAGCTTCATGATTCCACTCCATAGCGGCCGCTCAGCCGTCCAATAACACTGACAAATTTCACCAGGCTGACACCCATCGGCTTTACCTTCTCGTAGTGCTTGCGAAGGATGGGGGGGCATACAGCGTTCCACTTCGGTTTAGGCTTTACGCTCATCGCTTTGGTTATCTCTTCTGCGCAGCGACGAGCCTGGGCGCGGAGAGCGTTTTCTTTTTCTTCTGGCGTCATGCGACCCCCATATAAGCGCGAATGAAAGCCGCTGCGGCTTGGGCGTTTATGGCGTTGCCGTAACCCTTCAGGCGGCCGACGCGGTTGCTGCTTGCCACTCTTGCCACCCCGGGCTCGACTCGTCCCAGGCGTGCGGCAGCCCCATCAACCAGCGGGAATGTGCCGGGTTCAACTGGACGCCATTTGCCATCTCGACAAAAGAGCCAGTCCGCATCTCGCCAAAAACCGTTAACCTCAAGGGGCCGGAACTCATTGACCATGCCGCCATGCTTGGTAAATCGTCCAGCCGTCCCTTCCTCTGCATTTCCGATTCGCACCCCTGCAATGTTCTCGATCCTTTCTCTCCGTCCACGGCTCTCGGTGTTGTCCAGCCCGTCATGAACGCCTGGCGCGGCAGCTGGTCCAGTCGTTCCTTCCCGTCCCGCTGCGCCGTCATTCCCGCTGAGTCCTTCCAGTCGCGTGATGTTGGCGTTACCCAGCCCGTCAGTAGAACGGCTCCCGGTAATTTCAGGCAGACTTTGGGAGTACCGTCTGGGTTCTTTCCGCTGTAGCAATGGGTCGACCCCGTCGCGTCGTTCGCGAGCGGAGTTTGCCAGCCAGATAATTTCACCGCTCCGGACAGGTTCTGCAGTCCGCGCTTCGTTTCTGGCTGTGGATTCGTATTGCAGGTTGGCGTCGGCCACCCAGTAGGCCCGCTCTCGCTCGTTCGGCGACCCGACACCCGCAGCCGGGAACGGCGTAAGCCCGAAGGCGTAGCCCATTCTTTCCACGTCATTTTGTACAAGGTCGAACCATGGATCCGCACGACCTCCTGCAACTTGCTCGCCAGCGATGCGCTGAGGTCGGCACTGCTTGATAAGCCAGCCAAAGGCAGGCCACAAATGTCTGTCGTCACCAAACCCAGCGCCTTTGCCAGTCGAGGAGAAAGGCTGGCATGGGCAACTTCCTGTCCAAATCGGTCTGTTATCCGGCCATCCGGCCAGACGCAGAGCATATGACCATCTACCAATCCCGGCGAAAAAGTGGCACTGGGTAAATCCTCTGAGGTCGTCAGGTGTGACATCTTCAATACTCCGTTCGTCAACTTCGCCCGGGGCGATATGCCCGGCGGCTATGAGATTACGCAGCCACTGCGCCGCGAATGGGTCGATCTCGTTGTAGTAAGCTGCCGCGCTCATGCTGCCTCCGTCTTCACAACGTCGATGGCGCAGCCGGGGATAAGCTCAACGGAAGCGGTGGCGCACTGGTTGCCCCAGTGGCTCCAGCCTGGCGCTGCGCTGCGACTGAACAGCTCAATCCGCGGCACGTCGCCGTAGAGCAACTCCAGGCGGTGGCGAACCTCCCACGGTTTCTCGCTGTGCGCTCCGAGCGGGCTGTAGACCACCTGCTTAATGCCAGCGTGCTTACGTTCCAGCCCGGCGCCGCGGGTAGCGATCAGCACGTCTTCAGTATTGGCGCGGGTATGGTTGCCGCCGTTCATGCGCGTCTCAGTGTTCAGAAGGGTGAGGAAGTCGTAAAAGTCGGTAATTTCCCCCTCGTCCAGAGCCTTGTTAATGCGAAGCTCGGCCAATTGGTTCAATTTCACCCAGGTAAAGCCCTTCATCGTGCGAACCGTGAAGCCCCAGGCTTCGGCTAACTCGATCGCCTCCTGGTTGTGAGTGCCGGTGTACCACATCGCCAACACAGCGTTATCCGCGGCGAGCTCCCATACCGGGAGCCGCTTCATATCGAGCAAGCTCATGGTGGGGTAGTGATCGATGGCAGCGCCGTTGCTGATCGTGTTCCCGTAAGACCAGGCCGGGTCGGAATAGATAAGTGAGTAGCGGTTCATTGCGCACCTCTTTTCGTGTCTGCCTTTCTCATGCGGCTTAAAGTCTTAGATACCGATGCAACGCTGCGGCCCATCTTCATGGCGATGCTTTTATGCGAATCGCCGGCAGCGCGCAGTTCAGCTGCTACCTGCTTCTCTTCTGGCTTCCAGGGCTTGTAGACAAACGCTGTGCTGATGGAATAGCTCTGTGCCAGGCGATAGAAGTTTGCCTGGCTAATCCCCAGCGCATCCGCTGCGCGACCGGCAGGCATTGTTCCGGCGACGGCGCGGAATTGCTCTGGTGTAATGCTCTGCTTATTCATTGTGCCTCCCGTGGTAACCGGTAAATTTCCCCGCCAAGTGTTAAGTCCCCCCAGCGTTCTACAGTCAGGAAAGGCTTAACGACCTCAAGCTCTGGTACTGAGATGAATACCTCTTTCATTTCCAGCGCAGGGGCCCACCCGGCGTAATAGGGCTCATGAAAGTTCAGGGTTATCCCAACGGTATGCGCACCTTCTCCAGGCACTGTTTGCCAGCGATGAAATACCGTAATGTTGTTCCGCGCGTCCTTGCGCAGGATGGACAGGATTGACTCAGCTGTGACTTTCATGGCTGCCACCACTTGCGGCTTGTTTCAGTTCTCTCAGACGGATGCCGGTAACGTCCCTGCACTTCGTCTGATGCTCAGGGAAGCCATGAAGGCTGTTCCATGCTTTTCCGTAGTTATCCTGGAGGGCCTTCGGATCGTTCTCTGAGCCTGCGTAAGCAGTGAAATCAGCGAGAATCTGATCTGCGTCTGCTGGCCTTACCTGGTGAGCCTCATAGTCAGGGTCCACAGCCGTCTCTTCTGTAGGGATGCAGAACGCCTGAAAAGCTGCATATTTGTACGCAATCGACATGGCTTTGTTCGTTGCTTTATCGCCGCTGTCCATCGCCTCGCCGTAGGTGACGACGGTATGAGTGCTGCCGTCCTCCGTGCTGACAAAATCGAACTCAGCCCGGACGGTTACATAAAACAACGCGCCACCATTTTTGCTGGTTCGTTCACAGCATGACCGCTCAGTACAACGCGGTAGGATCAGCAACTTGTGCTTCACCAGGGCAGGGGCCAGAGCGTTGTAAACGTCATCGATCCCACGGAATGCGTAGTTGACCTGACTGCCCTGTTTTCTGGCCTTGCTGATGCCTTTCTCTGCCAGCTCTCCGGCCACAGCGCTGATAGCGGCGTATACTTTTTTCTCCGTCATTGAAATTTCCCCGCGAATTCATCCCAGTTGATCACCGGGTTCTGCCGTTCCGCAGAAAGGTTTACTGGTTCTTCATCGTCGAAATCACGTTCGCCGATCGCATCGCTCATCAGCTGAATGAATTCGTCGTCATCCCATTTTTCCGCCGTGCTCATGCTGCTTTCTCCCGATGAGTAATGACGTAGCCATGCTCCGCCAGACATTCGATCACCACGTCCCAATCCAGTTGCATGAGGACTTCACGACTGTTAACCGTCCCCGACAGCACCACGTCTTCCAGCTCGACGGTTAACGTGTTATGCGGGCCTACAGATGTGCGCAGGTCTGTGCATTCACATTTGATGTTCATAAGCACCTCAGTAACTGATACCGGTATGAGGAATGCGGCCGTCTTTAACCGCAGTAAGCACCTCGATAGCCTGATCCCGGGTAATGCTGGTATTGGCCACCAGGGCTTTGACGATGTCAGTGCCGACAGTTTTGCGGTGCTTCACGTCGGCTTCGCGGCGCGCCTGCTCGTCAGCTTTGCGCTTCTCTTCGGCCAGGCGGGCCTGTTCGCGCTGTTCTGCCTCACGGCGGATGCGATCGGCTTCTTCCTGGGCTTTGCGGCGCTCCGCTTCGATAGCGGCTTGCTTTTCGCGCTCAGCACGTTCAGCTGCTTCTCGCTGCTCACGCTCGGCTCTCTCTTTCGCCAAAATCGCCTCACGCTCTCTGGCTGCAGCGGCGTCAATTTCACGCTGCGCTTGCTCTGCTGCTTCACGCTTCGCTTTCTCTTCCGCCCGACGAACCATCTCTTCTTCCCGGAAAATGCGCTGACGTTCGGCTTCTGCCTTCTTCTCGGCCTGAACACGGTCGAAAGCGTCATTCATCAGCAGGGCCATTTCGTGGTCAGACTCAATCCGAGCTGCCAGCTGCCGATCGAACTCTTCATTCATGGCCATTGCTTCGGCATGCAGTGCATTCATGGCTTCTTCGGCCTTAATGCGTTCCTGCTCTTCCTCCCACTCAGTCAGCGGGCGACGCACTTCATCTTTCAGCGCATCGAGACGCTCACGGACAACACGGCGGCTTTCGTCGATTTTCTTTGGCAGCGCCTTCAGCTCAGCGACCAGGTCTTTACCTGCGTTGTCGATGTAGGTTTTAGAGCGCGCGACCTTGTGGGCCATGGATGCGATGGCATCGCGGCCTTTCTTGGTGGTCACGTCAGGCACCAGGCTGCGAGCCTCTTTTTCGATCGCTTCAATAAGTGGGTCGAGCTGGTCGTTATTGGTGAAAACCGCCATCGCGTTCTTTTTCTCGATGACGACTAAATCCATTATTTCGCTCATGGTTTCCCCTGAAATTTGGTTGTAAGAATCCCCGGCGCGATGAAAGCCGCCTGATAGCTCAGTTAAATTCGTGCGCTGATATGCGCGGTTAATGCGTCCCGGCTGGAACCAGGTTCGGCTCAATGCTGCGTGAAGCGTATGGCCGGCGGATGTGGCGCAGATTACCCTGCGGCTCATGCCAGTAGCTGCCGTCGCGATAGTCGAAGCTAACCAGCCAGGCGGCACCGGTGCGGCGATTGCGCATCATCACGGCGCGTCCGCTGTTAGGAATTGAGTTAGCCATTGAACACCCCCGTAACGTGCAGAATTTTGATAACTACCGCTGCCCAGATAACGCCGCAAATCAGCAGGCAGTAAATCAGTGAACGAATGCCTTGCTTGCTCATTTCCCACCCCAGCATGCGAAGCTAAAAAAGAGGACAGCAACCAAAAACGGAACGACCTTTAACCAAAAATTACGCCATGCAGGCTTGTCTTCTTCGCGGATCATTCTTCACACTCCGCAACTTTTGGTTCATTAAGCCACTCAGGGCGTGGGCCTTTGCTGATATAGAAGTCGATAACATCCAGCAGTCGAGGGTAGAACTTCAGCGCGCGACGGCCGTCCATTTCGGCGATATCTCGCTTAGAGAACTGTCGCCAGTCTTCGATTTTGTGGTTCTGGCAGCCGGCGCGAAGGTATTCACCGTTAGTGATAGTGATTGCGTATTCCATACCCATAATGACGAAGGTGATATCTGGCAGGTTCGCGCCACACAGGTTCGCGCCACACAGGTCCGCGTCACACAGGTTCGCGCCACACAGGTCCGCGTCACACAGGTTCGCGCCACACAGGTCCGCGTCACGCAGGTCCGCGTCACACAGGTTCGCGCCACGCAGGTTCGCGCCACACAGGTCCGCGCCACGCAGGTTCGCGCCACACAGGTTCGCGCCACGCAGGTTCGCGCCACGGAGGTTCGCCTGATCGCCGCGCTGGCGGTAAGACTCAACCCATACCTTGTGCTCATCTAAAATCTTCTGGAGTTCTGCAGTATTCATCTCTTCACCTTTGCCTTATCGCGGCTAACGGAGCGTTGTTACCTATTTCCGGCGCCAACGTTGTTGTTTGGATGAGTTAATTTAAAACCATAGTTGTTTTGCAGTCAACAACAATAGTTGTTTAAATGACTATTATGGTTTTATTTGGTTGTTTTTAATGGTTATTTATTTTTGTAAAGCGTGCTGGTAAGCTCAAAAAAACACAGGAGGCTACATGAGACCGCCGATCACAAAGGAAGAAGTCGAGTTACTGATGCAGGATATGGAGATGCTGGCAGAGCAGCAGCTAGTGGGGCTGGAGGCGTTCGAGGCTCTGAAGCTGCTGGAGATGCGCAGACAGACCGGTAAGATGGAGGCTATAAAGCGATTGATATCGCATGGAAAGGAGTAGGGCAATAAAAAACCCGGCGCGGTGGCCGGGTTTATAACATTATAAAATGTTATGCAGCTTTTGCGGTCTGCTCAGCAAGCAGGGCATCGCGTCGAGCTTTCATTTCTTCAACAATTTCGTTAAGACGATTAGCTAAAGATAGCATGCGATCAAGGCTTTTTGATTTATCCATGGTCTCCTCCGGTTAGTGGGTCGACTAGAAAATTTGTAAGTTGCTAAGCATGGTTGAGCTTTGTGCACATAACTCTGGGTTTTTCTGTCGTATGTCATTGATTAGCATCTGCGATAGCAGTAGAGCTTGTTTCAAGTTAATGTCGTCATGCTGCTGCGCTTCTTTCTCAAGCTCGGCAATAATCTCTTCTAGCTCTTCAAGAGATGGATCTACAATCTTGCTGAGCATATCCATTCCGTGCTGGTCAAAGCTTCTGATAACAAACGCTATGAGATTAATGACAGCAATCTTCACACTGTTGAGCTTGATTTCATCTGCCGATGATCCAAGATCTTGGTTGTTAACGACTACTAACTTCAAATAAGACTGATGCTTACTAACGTCTATCTCGTTATGGGCCACTAACTATACTCCTTATATAGGATCTCGCAAAGATGTTTTCAACCGTAAAAGAACAAAAAATGAGCGATTAGCTAGTGATTTCCACTTTTTTTGTTGACACGGTTTTGAGCATATAGATTGTTGTATTCATAATACACGAAGCATCAACCTTTGAAAGATGATGGTCTTAAAAATTACTTAATCGCTTCGATTGGCAGATCGCTACCCATGCTTCCTGTACGTCTGCGGCATGCTGCCGATCACCTTGCCGAACACGAACACCCGGTTCATCTCGTCTTTCTCGATCGGGTCCCAGGCTGCATAGCTCTTGTTATCTGAGATAACCAGCAACTTGTCTTTCATCTTCTGCAGGCGCTTAACATGAGCAGTTTCGTCGTACAGGAACGCGTAAATCCCGTCGCCGTCGAAACTCTTTACGCTGATGTCGACGAAGAGCAGATCACCAGGCTCAATCGTGCCAGACATGCTATCGCCGCGGACGTTGATAATCCTGATATTCTCGGCCTTGCGCCCATCGAACATGTGACGCGCTTCCGCTGGCGCATATTCAACGGAGTGGAGAATCTCCACGAACTCCTGATTCACAATGCCCGGGCCGGCACTGACGGCCAGATCCAAAATGTCGACCCTGAACACATCATGATTTATGTGTGAAGGCTTCTTGTCATCTTCACCATCAGCCCTCATGGCGCCAGTTCCCGAAGAAAGCCACTCAGGTCTCACCCTTAAAGCCTTGGCTATATCGAGCAATTTTGTGGTCTGAGCAGCCCTTCCAGTTTCAATCTTCTGGATCGCAGCCTGACTAACTCCAACAGCATCTCCCAGAGTCTTCTGGGTCATGCCGGCAGCCTTTCTGGCTTCTCTTAATCGTTCTGCAAGTGTCGTTTTCATCTTCTCAATTTACAACCATGGTTTTATAGCGGCAAACGAAAATGGTTGTTGACTAAATACAACTAAGGTTTTATTCTTTGTTTGTATTTACTACGGAGGTTGTCATGAACCCAACCATTAAAACCGCAATTAATATTGTCGGCTCTCAGAAAAAGCTTGGTGAAGCCTGCGATGTTTCTCAGCAGGCGGTTTACAAGTGGCTCCACAACAAGGCAAAGGTTTCGCCTGAACATGTAAACAGCATCGTAAATGCAACTAATGGGGAGGTTCAGGCGCATCAAATTAGACCAGACCTTCCAAAGCTATTCCCTTCTCCGAAGGGCGTTCCGGCCGCCTAACCAGCGGCCTCCCAATCAACACCAGAGGAAGTATTACAAATGGAGAGTTCAACGACACGCAACAAAGTGGAGGCTCGCAGGATAGAAAGCTGGTTACACAGCCAGATAGCTGAACTGGGTACCACAACTATCGCCAAAGTGGCCGGAGTGAATAAGTCGACGGTCAGTCGCTGGCGGGAAAGTCTGCTGCCGAACATGTCGCTACTGCTGGCCATCCTGATTTCTAACAGGCCGGGAGAGAAAGGTGACTTTGAAGCATGAGTGGGAACAGAAAGGCGAAAGCCGCAGTGCAGGAACACTAACGGCTTTCAGGTGCAAAAACGAAGAGGTAATTGCGAGGTAATTATGCCAGGCAATTTTGAATATGTAAATCATAGGGAGGGATAGCAATGACAAGTCAATTTTCCATGCAAAAGAGGCTTTCTGTTTTTACCAAAGCCTCTGGGAAGTGTGCTTATTGCGGACATGCCCTCTCAATCGAAAGAATGCACATTGATCACATCAAGCCAAAGAAATGCGGCGGCACTAATGATCTTAGCAATCTTAATTGCTCCTGCGGACCATGCAATATAGCTAAAGGTGACAGGGATTTAGAAGACTATCGATTGCAGGTAATGATTAAAAAATCCGCATTCATTGACGTAATCACCTTTAAGCAATGGCGAGACCTCAACGAAAGAGGGGTGCTTATTAACCTGCCTACCCACTTATTTCATTTTGAGGTTGAGTCTTTATGAGCAGAGCAGCAACAGACTGGGCGTGGGGCCTTGAAATTAAGGCGTCGCAAAAGCTGCTGATGCTCTCTCTGGCAGATCGTGCTGACGAATTGCACTGCTGCTACCCGAGCATACAGCGCCTTGTAAAAGATACCGGAATGGACAGGAAGACCATTGGGAAGTGGATCAATCAGATGATTGAAGATGGATTTATCAGTGATACCGGAGAGCGCAAAGGCAAGACAAAACAGGTTCGTGTTCTGCGTCTCAACATTGAGGTTAAAGAAGCCCAAAAACGGAACAGTACCAAATTTGGTAACAATACCAAAAACGGACATGAAACAAGCCCAATTTTGGACAATAAACGATCCCAAAATTGGGATGCAGAATCAGTCATTGAACCCAACATAGAACCAACTCTCTCTGCGCGAGGGCAGTTTATCAGCGAAGCGGCAAAACGACGGATCGGCATTTCACCCAATGGGGAAATACCGTTCCCTCCAGCTTTCAAGCCATCTGCAGATCACATTGCGATCGCCTCCGAGAAAGGGATCAGCATTGAAACCGAGCTGCTGAACTTTCGGGATTATCACAAAGCCCGAGGCACAAAGCTGATCGACTGGAACTCGGCATTCCGGGTATGGCTCAGGAACGCGAGGGTAAATCCGCTTTCCGGGCGCCAGAGAAACGAACCTGATTCCCCACACTGGAACAGCCCTGAAGGCTGGAAGGACTTCATATGACCGCTCAGCTTATGACCGCGATCAGTAATCGCGATGGTGATGCGCTGGCCAGAATGGCGACGGCTGGTACTGACCCGCAAAGGCTACTCGACGTCGAAGCGGAAAGGCTGGTTGACTCTCTGTTCCGTCAGTTGAAGCAGATCTTCCCTGCATCAACCCAGACCAACCTGCGCACCGATGCCGAAGAGAAAACAGCGAAGCGCCAGTGGATTGCCGCTTTTGCCGAAAACGGCATCCGCACCCGTGAGCAGTTATCCGCCGGTGTGCGCCACGCAAGGGCCAGTGAATCGCCGTTCTGGCCATCGCCGGGCCAGTTCATCAAGTGGTGCAAGGACAGCGGCACTGTGCTGGGCGTGACTCTTGTGGACGTGATGAACGAGTTTCACCGCTACAGCCGCGAAAAAGGGCTTCATACCGGCGGTGCTGAGCGCTTCCCGTGGTCTCACCCTGTCATGTACTGGGTTGTTACCGATACCCGTCGAGCAATGTACCAGCGCCAGCTCAGCGAGGCAGAAACCGAGAAGTATGCCGCCAAAAAGCTTGAAGACTGGGCGCTGAAAGTCGCCGCCGGAGAACAAATACCTTCGCCGGTGCTGGCGCTGGAGAACAACCAGGAAGTCATTCCGACAAACCATGTCAGCCGTCAGCAGGGTTTTCACCCTGAAGGAAAAAGCTTCGGATGCATGCCAAACGCGGCATCGCTCGGCGCATTAACTCCGGCTCAGTGGCTGCGGGATGAATACCTGCGCGGGAAAGAGAGAGGGCTCATCAGATGAAAAAGAACTCTGGCAAACAAGCCGTTATTAACTTCATCGGCCAGCATCCTGGCTGCAGCTTTAAGGATATCCGCCGCGGTACTGGGCTTGACTCTTCAGTGGTCAATTCCTCCCTGTGGCAGATGAACAAAGACGGGCAGGTTAAGCGTGAAGGTGAGTGCAGGAGCTACCGCTACACCCTGATTGACACGACGGCTGTCACCGAAAGCGATCCGGAGTTTTATCGCCAGCGTCCTGGCGGCGTAAACCCAATGACCAATTTGTTTAACCAGTGCCTGGCGGGAGTAAGAAAATGACTATCACACTACAGGCAGTAAACGAGCTCATCGCCTCCCTGGAGAGCGCAGGCGAGCTGTCGATCAGAGAGCAGAAGTTCCTGAAGCTGGCGAAAGAGTTTCGCATTTGCAGCGCTTCACTGGATGCCGCCATAAAAACCGGGAATATGCTGGCAGACCAAAATGCTCAGCTGGCTGCGGAGAACGTGGGGCTGAAACAAGCTGAGGAATTCGCTACCGCACCCGATATGTGGATTGAACAGGCCGACGGGATGCTGGATTATCGGTACCACGAATGGTACGTCGATGTGCTGAAAGCTGCGATGGAAACCCCCGCCACCGATCGCATCGTAGCCGGGATTAAGGCTGATGCGATTACCGCTTCTTTGGATGCCTGCTCTGACTATCTTGAAACTGACTGTGTTATGGACAGGCTTGATATCAGCTACGAAGAAGCCGAGAAGCGAACCTCAGGGGCAATCGAGTTTCATGATGCGATGGTCGATTTTGCAAACCAGCTGCGCGAGGGGTCCGACAAATGAGCAAGTCGCTGGACATTCGCGCCGGTGATCGGTTCGAAACAGTTTACCCATTCATTTTCGTATGCACTGACCATCAGCAATGGGAAGGAAATGTATTCACCGATGAAAGGTGGATTGGTGGTTGCCGAAAGACATTTGAGCCCGCTGATTGCGGCTATGGAGACCAGACCGTTTACACAGCTGACGCAGAAGGGAAAAGAATCCTTGAGGTTCTGGCGGTCGCTGAAATGCCAGGGAAGTGGCAGCGCCGGATTATCTACACCTGCAACCTTATTGACCCTGATGGGAAAGAGAGGAAAGGCAGGAAGGCCTATACGGTAACCGAGGACAGATTCATCAAAATGTCGTCAGGGTATTTTGCAGATTATGGAGTGGAGAACATCGATGACTGATATCACCGAACTGGCGCAGAGCCTGAAAGCGGCGGCAGAGAAAGCGAGTCCGGGTAACTGGAGGGCATTTCAATATCACGACGGTCGCTGCGGGGTTGGCGGAGGAAATCACGATGAAATTATGGTTTGTGAACACATAAGCAAAAAACGACCACATGACGCTTTATTTATCGCCATGGCTAACCCTGCCAACGTTCTCTCGCTGGTAGAGGCGCTGGAGAAGGCGCAGGGGATGGAAGCCTACTGGAAAACTCAATGCCGTGGGATAACGGACCATTGCGAGGAGTTGCAGGCGCGCATCGCCGAGCTGGAGCGCGAACAGGAGCATCTTCGACCAGTCGGCGTGATGAGCGAGCAGGCATTTCACCGTCTTGAAAACAGAGAATGTCGCTTTATTGCTCTGTGGCCGCGCCCTGGTATCTTTTTGCCGCGCAAGCGCCCCGAGGATGGCGTGATCGTTTATGCGCGTACAGCTGCCGCCGCTGGCATCAAGGTGGAGGCTGAGTGATGGCTATCACTGAAGGATTCTGCGCGGACCTCTACTGCGACTGTGATGGTTGTCAGTCAGGGAAAATCTATCCGCAGGGGCAGGCTGATTTTATTGGCCGGAATATGACCGACATTTCTCAACAGGCGCGCAAAGCTGGCTGGCGCATAAGCAAAGACCGCCAGCGCTGCTATGCGCCGGGCCACAAAATTTCACGGGGAGCCAACCAATGACCAGCAAATTAACCAGAGCGCAGCTTCACGAACGCGCTCGTGAAAACGTCAAAGCGCTGAAAATGGCATCACGACAGACAGCATTCGAAAGCGCACGCGAAGAAATATTGGCTGACCTGCAGCTTGTTGAACTGGCGCTGGCCGCAATGGACAGCGAGCCTTATGGTTTCACAGATGGCGATCGTCGCGGGATGATTTACAAGCCTGAGCATGCCGATCGGCTGAATGAGCCGGTGCCAGTCTATCGCCACGCGCAGCAGCCGGTAGTGCCTGATGATGTGCTGGAAGCATTGCAGAAGGTTGCTCGTATACGCCTCGACCTGAATGACTTCGACGGCGATTGCCGTGGAATCGCTGATTGCCTGTGTGATGCCGAAGAGGCACTCATCGAGGTAGTAAACCGCCGCGCCGCCATGCTCGCATCTTCTACGCAGTCACCCGGCAGTGAAACCGCTACCGTGCCGGGTAAATGGATTCCGGTAAGCGAACGGATGCCGATAGAGTTTGAGGCAGTTATCGCTTTCGATGGAGATCAGGTTTATGGCGAGGCTATGTATAGTTCTGATGATGGATTTACCATTGATGGCTATGAGCCATGCGACAGATTGAATTTGCAAAACGTAACCCACTGGATGCCGCTGCCGGCCGCCCCGCAGGAGGTGCAAGGTGAGTAACGTACGCGATGAAATCAGAACCTTCGATCTGGACCGATTACGCTCTCTTCGTGAGTTCGTAGGTGACCTTATAGCCAGAAAAGAAGAAGAGCCACGCAGAACGGTATGGCGTGTCTGCTCTGACGGCATTTGCTACGGCAATTTCAGGGAAGAGGAATACCTCAAGGCAGTAGCGTTTCTAGCGGAGAAGGCCGCCGAAATTGATGCGGACCCGACATCGGACAGGCGTGACAGGCGCATGGAGATTTTATCTCATCGCGTCATCGAGTCAGAATACGAGGGGTGGTTTGATGCCTAAATCCCCCGCAGAACGCAAAGCCGCGCACCCATCCAGTTGATGATATATAATCCCCTCCACAGCAGAGGGGATTTTTTATGACAAACAAAAAAATGACAGCTGCCGAAAAGCTCAAAGCATCTCGGCAACGGCATAAAAAAATCTGGCTTCAACTTGATATCGCTAACGCCAAGCGATTTGGCGAGAAAGAAGTGCTTTCCGTTGACACCTACAGATCGCCCTATGAAACGCGCAAGAAAAGAGGGAGGACCGCAGATTGACAACATCATCCTGGAACATCGCAGCCAAATCGAAAGACGAGCAGGACAAGGTCAACGTTGACCTCGCGGCGTCCGGCGTCGCTTACAAAGAGCGCCTGAACATGCCAGTTGTCGCCGAAGTGGTGGCCAGAGAGCAGCCAGAGCATCTGCGCGAGTATTTCATGGAGCGTGTCCGCTACTACCGCGAGCAAAGCGTCCAGCTCCCCCGCGCATCCGATCCGCGCTATCTGGAAATGGCTGAGCAGAACGCCAAGAAATAGCGATTTTCTCGTATATGCTCATTTTGCTTTTCTCCCCGGGAAGGGCGATAATTACCTCGTCAGCCTGAGCAACTGACACGATTATCCGGCGCCAAGTGGGGACACATGGCGCACAAAACCTTACAGCAATCCCTGTCACCGATGGCGAAAGCCACCGGCGATTTTCTGCATTCAGCGTTTAGCCTCTCCGGAGGTGAAGCGTGAACATCCCTCAATGCGGCATCAAGCTGCACAGCGGAAACTTCAGCGCTATAGGCAAGATCCTTCAGGAGCAGCTCTCTTATGGGAAATGCCTGCGCCTGCAGGTCAAAGAGTGGCGCGAAAAGCGCAGCCTGAGCCAGAACGCACTCAGTCACATGTGGTACGCGGAAATCAGCGAATACCTGATTAACTCCGGGCGTACCGACGCAACCCCTGAGTGGGTTAAGCGCAACCTCAAAAAGACCTATCTCGGCTGCGAAGAGGTGACATACACCGACTTCATCACCGGCGAGAAGGCCACCACCTGGGAGCCGCGCCATACTGCCGATCTTGATACCGGCGAAATGCACATCTTCCTGACCAAAGTAGAGGCCTGGTGCGCTCAGTTTGGTCTGGCCCTCACCATTCCACACGGTTGCGAATATCAGCAACTGCAGCAAAAGCAGGAGGCATGATGAGCAGCCTTCTCGCCAAAGTAATGGAGCGCGGCATCTTCCGCGTGCCTGCTCGCCGCAAGCGCAAGGTCGAAGTAAAACCGTCAGATATCCCCACCTTTCACTATACGGCTCACCTGGCGGATGTCCGCTGGCTGCGCCGCGCTGCCAGAAGGAAAATTGCATGAGCCTCTACCGAAGCATTAATGGCGCAATCTGGCGCAACATCTGGGTTGTTGGCGATCTGCATGGGTGCCATACGCTGCTGATGAAAGAGCTGGAAGGAGTCCATTTTGACCCATTGTGTGATCTGCTGATCTCAGTAGGTGACCTTATCGATCGCGGGGCGGAAAACGTCGAATGCCTTGAGCTAATCGCAATGCCCTGGTTTATGGCTGTAAGAGGGAACCATGAGCAGATGATGCACGACGGACTATCCTCCTCCGGGAACGTGTATCACTGGCTCGCCAACGGTGGCGGATGGTTCTTTAACCTTGACTACGACAAAAAACGGCAGGCTATCGAGCTGGTCAAATTGGTTGTCACCATGCCACTTATCATCGAGGTAATGACCGAGGGTAAGAGAGTGGTGGTCTGCCATGCTGACTACCCGCATAACGAATATGCGTATGGCAAGCCCGTTGATGCAGAACAGGTCATCTGGAATCGTGAGCGAGTGAGCGCGGCTCAGGATGGGATTGTGAATGAAATATCCGGTGCAGACCTGTTTATTTTTGGTCACACCCCGACGCATCAGCCAAGCCAGTACGCCAATCAGATGTATATCGACACTGGGGCCGTGTTCTGCGGCCGCCTGACATTGGTGCAGATCCAGGGTGGTGAGCATGCTTAAACGAACCCAGCGCCGGTGCAAAATATGCCTGGCAAAATTCACCCCAGCATTCGAAAACCATCGTTGGTGCTGCCCTGAGCATGGCGCTGAATTTGCCATGCAGGAACTGGAGAAGAAGCGCGAAAAGCAGGCACAGGCGAAAGCGAAGAAAGAGCGCGCAGCCTGGCGCAAGCGCAAAGCCGCGGTGAAGCCTCTCCGTCACTGGGAAGATATGACTCAGCGTGTCGTTAACGACTATATCCGCGAGCGTGACCACGATCTGCCGTGTATCAGCTGCGGCACGTTCGAAACGGTTCAGTGGGAGGCTGGTCATTACCGTTCCCGCGGTAAAGCATCGCACCTGCGCTATAACGAGGACAATATTCACAAGCAGTGCCATCACTGCAACGTGCAGATGTCAGGGAACCAGCAGCAGTACCGCATTGCTCTGGTAGAGAAAATCGGCGTTGAGCGCGTCGAGGCGCTCGAAAACAACAACACCCCTCACCGATACACCATCGAAGAACTGGAAGGCATCAGGCGCCATTACAGCGCGCTACGCCGTGCGCTCATAAAACAACGGGAGGTTGCATGAAGATCACCTATAGCGACGAAGGGGCTTATTCCCGCATCTGGCTGACTGGCCCGTTTTGGCAGTTTGCTATGGCCAGACGCATTGCGGATGCTGGTCTGGACGCTTCTCCGGTCAATACCTGGGAGTCTCGCGGGCTCACCTTCCAGATCACCCTGTTCAGAAAGAGCGCGTATGCGCTCAGGGCGTATAAGGCGATGGCCAAGGCTATGGCGAGGACTGGCAAATGAGCCGAGACGTTATCGAACGCATCCGCGACCGCTGGCAAAAGCTCCGCCTCTGCCGGCACCGCGGCACCGTACTGGTTGACTACGGCATACTGAGAAATTTCGTCCGTATCTATAAGCGCCTGGGAGAAGCAGCATGACAGCTCAATACTTGGAATTTGTTCGCCAGCAGCTGATAGTGGCCACTGCCGATCTGAGCGGTGCGACGAAGGGGCAACTGGTAGCCTTTGCAGAGAACGCGCAATTCACCGCTACGGCGCGCAGCCGGGGAAGGAAGAAGGTGTATAGCGAGGCGAAGCAAAAAATGGTTAACCCGGATGGTCCGCCGATGAGCGGCAGCCAGTCGCGCGCTAAGGGGTCTTCGATCGCTCTCGTTCTGCCTGTTGAGTATTCTACGGCCAGCTGGCGCCGCGCCCTGCTGTCGCTGGAAGAGCATCAGAAAGCGTGGCTGCTGTGGAACTATAGCGAGAACATCCGCTTTGAGTATCAGGTAGCGATAACACAGTGGGCGTGGGAAGAATTCCGTGATCAACTCGGCGCTAAGAAAGTGGCCGGCAAGACAATGGAGCGGCTGAAGAGGCTTATCTGGCTGGCGGCACAGGACGTGAAAGCAGAGCTGGCGGGTAAGTCTGTATACCAGCACCAGGATCTTGCAGCCCTGTGTGGCGTTAAGCCTGATAACTGGTGCCATAACTACGCTGATTACTGGCGGGCTATGTGCGCCATTTTTAAGCGGCTTGATAGCGACTCTCTTCTTTGTGCCGTGAGAACACGATCACAACAAAAAGCGACTTTTTCGCAGCAAGGTCTTGCAAAAGTCAATTAAATGCGTCATATTTGAGTCTACTTTGATATGCTGCCTTAACTTTAAGTGGCGGCATGAAGATGATAGTCACATACCAGTTTGTAAAATTAGCCTCGGCATCCCGCCGGGGCTTTTTTATGCCTGCAATCCGGTCAGGGCTCTTGGGTAGAGACGTGCTGCACGACACGTCGACACCCGCCGCGCAAGAGCCCTGAACCAGATTGAGGGTCGATCGTATAAAGGTAATTACGGCAGGCTGTTAACCTGCTTATCGTGGTTCGATTCCACGTCGTCCCGCCAAATTACGGAGCTCTGGCGTAGATGGTTCGCGCGGATGCCTGAAGAGTATCAGGAGATGGTTCGATTCCATCGGGCTCCACCAAATTAGCCGGCTTAGCTCCAATGGTAGAGCAGTCGCCTTGTAAGCGAATGGATAGCGGTTCAAATCCGTTAGCCGGCACCAATTCAGCGCCATTAGCTCAACCGGAGAGAGCAATAGCCTTCTAAGCTATCGGTTTCAGGTTCGAGTCCTGAATGGTGCGCCAGATAATGGCCTGACCTGATGACGGACTCATAATCCAATCCATCAGGGGCGCTGCTGCAACAGCGTCGCAGGCCGCCAGACCCAGCCAGGGTATTTTCGGTCATCACCGACATTGCTATTACCCTCATGCTTATTGCCCGCCTTTTTGCGGGCTTTTTTATTTTCAGGGTCGCGGGAATCACCCTCGACGCTTTGTTGGTAAATCAGCCCGACGGCCCTGAACCTTTAACTGACTACAGATAGCACCCCGAACGTTATCGGAGGTGAGAGATGCAACGTATGAACCCAACCGATGGTCACAATCTGCCTTACTGGTGGTCAGCCTTGCTTGGTATCTTTTCCGTCCTGAGTCTGCAGGATTATGTCTTCATCATTGGCGCCCTGATCTCTGCCTTCTTCACAATCAAGACGTATTACGCAAAGCGCAAGGAAGAGCGAGAGCGACTGGATGAAGAGAAAAAGCGCACGCAGCTGTTGGCCAGTTATCTGGCTGATGTCTCCGCAAAGCCTGGAGGTGACCGCCCGGCTTCAGCCGAAGTGGTAACCGAGGCTTTGAAGCGGATCGCAAGTGATACACAGGGGTGATCATGACGCCATCAATGAGGAAAAAACTGATTGGCGTGATCGCCGGCGGTGGTGGCGCCATAGCCATTGCCTCTGCGCTCATCACTGGCCCTACCGGGAACGATGGTCTTGAAGGTGTGCGGTACGTTCCCTATCAGGATGTGGTAGGCGTCTGGACTGTCTGCTATGGCCATACCGGCAAAGATATCATGCTCGGCAAGAAGTACACCGAGGCTGAATGCCGCGCGCTTCTCAGTAAAGACCTGAACGCCGTCGCCCGCCAGATTAACCCTTACATCCAGAAGCCGATCCCCGAAACAATGCGTGGGGCGCTTTACTCATTCGCGTATAACGTTGGCGCTGGCAACTTCCAGACCTCCACGCTGCTGCGCCAAATCAACCAGGGCGACCAGAAAGGCGCATGCGACCAGCTGCGCCGCTGGACTTACGCCAAGGGCAAACAGTGGAAAGGCCTGGTAACTCGCCGCGAGATTGAGCGCGAAGTTTGTCTTTGGGGGCAGAAATGAGCCGCACAATTGCAGTTTTTGGCGCCGCAATAATTAGCCTGATCCTTATCCTTTGGTGGGGTCTGAGTCACTTTCACGAGGCGTATCAGGCGGAAAAAACTCGCGCTGACAAAGCGACTGAGCAACTCAGTCTGGCGAAAGACACCATCGCTGACATGCAGACCCGTCAGAGAGACGTCGCAGCGCTCGATGCCAAATACACGAAGGAATTAGCCGATGCAAAAGCTGAAAATGATGCTCTGCAGCGTAAGCTTGATAATGGTGGTCGGGTGCTCGTCAAAGGCAAGTGTCCAGTGTCAGCCGCAACCCAAACCCCCGGTGCCGCCAGCATGGGCGATGATTCCACCGTCGAACTCTCTGCAGTTGCTGGACGAAACGTTCTCGGTATCCGGTCCGGAATCGTCAGCGACCAAACAGCCATGAGAGCGCTGCAGGAGTACATCACCACGCAGTGCCTGAGGTAACGATGCTGATACTCTTCATTCTCCTGTCGATCTGGCTCTGTCGACTGTCGGAGAAGCCTGGCTGGTTTAAGGTCAGCCATATTATCTCAATGCTGGCGCTCGAAGATGAGCATCCGGCACGCGGTAAGGGGCTGCGTTGAGATAAGAGCCCACATTACAGAAGTCCTTCATTGAGGGGCTTCGATAATGTCACAACGAGGTAATCCATATGCGCACCACTGGGATCCTAATGGCGGAAATTACGCTTCGCCCATACATGAAGCCGCTGCTCATCCTTTCAGTGCTTTTGCGCTGGGGCTGGCTCACTAAGAAGTGTATCCGGATCACCCCTGTAATTGGCAAACAGGCGTAAATATAAAGCTCTGCAAATGGTGCCATAAAAGCGCCATTGACAGAGTTTTATGTAAGTTTTCTGATGCGCTTGTCTCGAAATTTCCGGGTAAGTATCAAAGTAAACCAGAGGATTGTTCTGTATGGCTGAAAATAACAACCGCAGGCCATACCCTCCCGTCAACTTCGCTGGCGAAAACTGGTTGCCTTATACCCGGCTGATTCCTGCCACTGAAATCGGCGAATGGGTTAACCAGAACATCCTCTCTGAGGACGGACGAATCCATAACCCTGACCACGAACACCTCGTTAGCGCGCTGGCTGATGATGACATTACGTTCATGTGGGCCTCTGGCTCATTCGCCAAAAGCGGGCGCATTGTGCTTGGTCAGTGCGAGCAGGTAATGATGCGCGCCGGCGGCTGGCAGAAGTCCCGCATGGAACAGCAGATGCATGAATGGTTCGGTCGCATTCCGAAGTTCATCATCACCCTGGCTGCTGACTACTGCGAGCAATGCAACGATCTGGAGTTCTGCGCACTGGTAGAGCATGAACTCTACCACATAGCCCAGGCTACCGATGACTATGGCGCGCCGAAGTTCAACAAAGAGACCGGAATGCCGGTTCTCAAGCTTCGCGGCCATGACGTCGAGGAATTCGTTGGAGTGGTCCGGCGTTACGGCGCCAGTAAAGACGTGCAGGAAATGGTCGATGCGGCGAACAGGCCGGCGGAGGTTGCTCATATCGATGTTGCCAGAGCGTGCGGGACGTGCATGCTGAAGCTGGCGTAAATTTAGGACTGGTTAGGACGGATGGTGAATTATGGCGGCATTAAAACCAGAGGTTAAAGCTTTCATAATTCAATCTGTTGCATGCTACGAAGCCCCCTCACAAGTGGCCGATGCCGTCCTAAAAGAATTTGGGGTAAAAATAACCCGGCAACAGGTGGATCAAAACGATCCAACGAAGGTTAGCGGGAAAGGGCTCGCCAAAAAGTGGGTAGACCTTTTCAATGCCACCCGAGGCCGATTCCTTAATGAGATATCCGATATTCCGATCGCCAATAAAGCGTACCGTCTCCGTGTACTTAACCGCATGGCCGTCAATGCCGAAAGCATGAAGAACTACGGTATGACCGCACAATTGCTTGAGCAGGCCGCCAAGGATGTTGGCGACGTCTTCACGAACAAGCAAAAAGTAGAGCAAAGCGTGGTTGCGACTCATAACGTTATGCCGGTCCCATCCTGTGACAACGTTGATGAATGGGAAAAGGCAGCGCAGAAGCAGCAGGGCGAGGTATTAGGTGGATGAATTACAAGGCTGTATGGAAGCCCTTACCGGGATCGCAATCGCTCTCCCTGAGCTGCCCGTGTAACGAGATACTTTATGAGGGGACGCGTGGGCCGGGGAAAACAGCGGCGCAGCTGGCCCGATTTCGCCGCCTGGTTGGTCTGGGCTATGGCTCGTTCTGGCGTGGCGTTATTTTCGATACCGAGTATAAAAACCTCACCGATATCATCACGCAGTCAAAGCGTATGTACCGCCTTTTCGACGACGGCGCTCGATATCTGGCGTCAGCCTCGGAATTGCGCTGGGTGTGGCCAACGGGTGAAGAGCTTCTCTTCCGATTCGGGAAAGAAGAGAGCGACTACTGGGACTATCACGGGCAGGAATTCCCCTTTATCGGATTCAACGAGCTGACAAAGCAGCAATCTGCCGAGTTCTACGAAATGATGTTCTCCTGCCGTCGCTCGTCGTTTAGGCCTGAGAACTACCCGCTGGCGGACGGCAGCCTGTTGAAGCCGATCCCCTTGGAGACGTTCAGTACTACCAACCCATTCGGCATCGGCCATACATGGGTGAAGAAACGCTTCATCGAGCCCGCACCTCGCGGCACCATCATTCGCGAAACTCAGAGGGTCTTTAACCCGCAGACGGAGAAAGAAGAGGATGTGACGCTTACCCGCGTGGCTATCCACGGATCGTTTAAAGAGAACCCGTATCTTGACCCGCAATACATCGCGACCCTGATGGCGATAAAAGACCCTAACCGGCGCAAAGCGTGGGTAGAGGGCTCATGGGACGTGACCAGCGGAGGCCGATTCGACCATCTATGGAATGAAGCTCTGCATGTCATTAAGCCGTTCCGTATTCCCGATAGCTGGACCGTCGACCGCTCCCATGACTGGGGTGAGTCGAAGCCGTTCTCTAACCTCTGGTGGGCTCAGGCCGATGGAACAGCCGCCGAGCTAGCTGATGGTCGACAGTTCTGCCCGCCTGCCGGCTCCCTTATCCTGATCGGTGAATGGTATGGCTGCCCGCCTGACGAGCTGAACAAAGGCCTGAATATGTCATCCACTAACGTCGCGAAAGGCGTGGCGTGGATTGACAAGCGTCTGGTTGGCGAGGACGTCGACGAGCCGGGAGAGATTCAAATCGACGGTGTCACGCAGGGCCAGTTGCACATTAGGCCGGGCATATGTAGCGAAGTGATTCCCGGGCCAGCTGACGGGGCGATTTTCAACACTGGCGATAACGAGTTATCGATCGCGCAGAAGATGGAAGCGCAGGGCGTTACCTGGTTGCCAGCTGATAAAAAGCCAGGCTCCCGTATCAATGGCGCATCTCTTTTTGCGGATATGCTCGAAGCGGTGGTTGAAGGCGTGAAGTTGGAATCAGGCATGCCTGAGAAGCCAGCTTTTTACGTTTTTGACTACTGCCGTGGCTGGATAAGCCGAATCCCGGTGCTCGTTCGTGACGATAAAAACCCAGATGACGTAGATACCCAGCAGGAAGACCACGACTGGGATGCAACCCGTTACCGCGTCCTGCACTCTCCTCGCCGTTCAGGGGCGATATTCTTCACATAAGGACAACTCAGTGAGTAACGATACAGAAATGCAAGTCCTCGCTGGGCTGATTGTGAATAGCCTCAATGAGGTTTCGCGATCTCGACAGCTTTATGCGGCTGGCTTCAATAAATCAGGCAATACGAAACGACATCACCTGTGGTGTGAATTTGGCTATCCTGATCGACTAGACTTTGACCACTTCTATAACATGTATGAGCGAAATGGCGCCGCGTTCGGTGCTGTTCATAAGCTACTGGATGCATGTTGGACTGATAATCCTGTAATAGTGGATGGCGACGAGACGAAGAAGTCCAAAAAGTCGACGCCATGGGAAAAGAAAGTCACCAAGCTCATGAAGAAATACTGGGCAAAGGTGAAGGACGCGGATAGAAGAAACCTTGTCGGTCACTACTCTGCTCTCATCCTCCAGTTTGCAGATAGTCGTGAATGGTATGAGCCAGTTAATCGTGACGTAATGCGTAATTCGCGCGAACGCGGCCTGGTGAAGATGATTCCTGCATGGGAGTCGCAGGTGAAGCCTGGGGAATTAGAGCAGGATCAGAAGTCCCCTGATTACGCCATGCCGAAGTTTTATTATTTCCAGGAGCAGCCGGTAGGGGATAGCGGCAATATTGTCGGGCCTATGCGTTCCATCAAAATCCACCCTGAACGTATCATCATATTTTGCGAGGGATCAGAAGATGAATCCTCGCTGGCTGGCATCCCTTTCTTGCGTGCAGGCTATAACGATCTGCTGGACATGGCTAAAACCTCCGGCGGCAGCGCGGAAGGGTTCCTGAAAAATGCCAGCAGGCAGCTCGGCATTAACATGTCGAAAGACACCAAGATTGAAAAAATCATGGAGGATGCCAAGAAAGCAGGTTATTCAGGGTTGGCTGAGGCGCTTAACGCTGCTATCCAGAAGCTTAACTCTGGTACAGATTCCGCGCTGGTTACCCAGGACGGCGAGGCAAAAGTACTTTCTGTCGCCGCCGCCGATCCGAGCCCAACATGGACAGTGTCAGCGAACCAGTTCTCCTCTTCAGTTCAGACGCCATTCACCATCCTGTTTGGTCAGCAGACAGGAAGGCTTGCATCAGATCAGGACAAAAACGACTTTGCCAAGCGCTGTAATGGTCGCCGCAACGGGTTCCAGACTGACCGGGCAAGTGCAGTTATAGAACGGCTTTGGACTGTAGAGGTTATCGAACCACCTAAATCTGGCGAAATCACGTTAACCTGGTCTGATCTACTCGCTCCAAGCGAGAAAGAGAAGATTGCCAACATGAAGGAAATGGCTGCGGTGGCGAAGGATACCCAGCAAGCCTATGGCACGCCTGCTGTAGATGAGAACGAGGTAAGGGAAGCTGGAGAGCTTGAACCACGTGAAGATGTTAAGCCGCCAGACCCAAATAAAAAGGTAACGACCGATGATCCTCTTTCCGATGACCCAGGAGCAAAAGAGTAAAGTCGGCACACCAATCATCCCCCGCAGTAAAGTCGACCCAACGCAATCAGCAAAGCCCGTGAGCAAGATGTTTCAGGATATCGAAGGCCGGTATCTGGATATCAAGCGCAGGTTGAAGGTGCTGTTTGACCAACGGCTGACTGGCCGACAGCGGGAGGTTAACGGCGATCGTTCATGGCTGATGTGCAATAACGAAGGTGCTGAGCCGTCGCTCTACCAGGTTAACACCGGTACCTACATTTATGACATGACTGCGGCGCAGTTAGCCGACCTTCTCCAGATTGTGCAAACGATTCTGGACGATGCCCTGCTGAACGGTGGCAGCCAGAACCTCTGGGCGTTGGATTATGTCGCAGCTGAGTATGAGCGAGGAACGCAGCAGGCCTACACCAACTTATCGGTGCAGTCGCCGGTTTATGCCAGCCAGTCCACGCTGCAGCAGTTGCTATCCAGCCCTGCATATCAGAACCAGATCGCCAGCGCTTACATCAGCACGTACAGCGACTGGAAGGGGATCAGCGACATCGCGCGCGCCGACCTCGCCAACGTCATTGCCGACGCGATAGGCCGCGGGATTAATCCCCGCGAGACCGCCAGTATCGTCAGTAAGCGCCTTGATGTGTCGATGTCGAAGGCCAAGACCATCGCTCAGACTGAGCAGGTCGGCGCGCTGCGCCAGGCGCAATGGAACGAAACGGACTGGGCAGCGGATCGGCTTGGGCTGAATACTGGCTTGCTGTGGCTGTCGGCGCTCAAACCGACGACGCGCACCTGGCACGCCAGCCGTCACGGCAAGGTTTATACCACCGAGCAGGTGCGAGACTTCTACGCCGAGAACGGCAACCGGTACAACTGCTACTGCAGCCAGATTCCGGTGCTGCTCAACGACGACGGCAGCATCTTTAATGAGGGGCTCTCGAATGAGTTGAAGAAAGAACGTAATCGCTATTTAGACTCCCAAAAATAATTATTTAAAATGTCTTTCTATAAGGCTTCCACGAAAATATCATGTAAAAAAAACTCTGAACAAAGCCTCATGGATAAACAACAGTTAGAACAAATTAACGAACTTGCGTTGGCGCTCACACAACAACAACTTGATGAAATGGAAATCAAGCTTACTGTTGGTTTTCTTACTCCTGCACACGCGCTGATGATAGAGGAAGCCAGAGGTAAGGTTCTGGATTGGGCTGGTTGGTTTAAGCATGAGCATGAAAACCTCCAAAACAGGTTTACCTTATCGGTCTCGTCAAAAGGCAGACCACCTATGACCATTGGAGCAGCGGTTTTTTCTTACGACATGAGCAATCACCATGTTAGTATTCATATGGTTGAACATTTCAAAAGAATTGCTTACGAAGACCCACTGATTAAACGCATGGGGTTCTTGGCGCTCAATGTTGCTTACATATTCGCCAAAACGGTACAGGCGACTCATATCCGTGTAATCAATCCACTCAAGGACGCCATTCCTTACTACAAGTATCTGAATTTCAAACCTATTGAAGAAGAGTGTCTTGAAGCATCCATGGATGCTATCAGAAATAAGCTCGCTCAGTTGCGAGATTTAGGTGGTCAGCACGATTACGAATGGGAAGAAGTTTAGCCTTTTATTAGTGGAATATTTTTGCAAGAGCAAGTAGACTGACAATGTCGTCAATAGGAGGTCGATATGAGAACTGTTCAAGAAATCCTTGATTCCATGAGCCCAGAACTACGCCGCAATGCTGCGAAGGCTGTGGAAGAATCTCGTATTTTTGCTCCAGTCTTAGCTCAAATCCCTTCGCCGTCTGCGTTAAATGGTCTTTATGAGCAGACAAAAGGTTGTGCTTCATATGATGAAGCCTTCGCCTGATATAATCTCATAACAGTTTCTAAGGTCGCCACGGCGGCCTTTTTTATTGCCTGAAATCCACCAATGAGGACCCAGCATGAAACGCAATCGCGTTAACGTGCTGACCGTCGTCAACTCCGCTTCAAACATCACCACTGAAACCATCGACGGCAAGCCACATATCGTGGTTCGCGGCATCACGCCTGTCGTGGACGATATCGTGATGAACCGGAAGTTGTACCCGGCAGCAGAAATCGAAAAGGCCTACAACACGCTTGAGCGTAACCCGATGCCGCTGGGCCACCCGAAGGTTGACGGCAAGCATGTGTCTGCGCGCGATGTCCGGGCGGTGAATGAGTACCACGTCGGAGCCTGGCTGCAGAACGTCAGTCACAAGGACGGGAAGGTTACGGGCGATATGTACGTTAATCGCCAGTACGCCGAGTCGAGCGACAAGGGAAAGCGCCTGATTAACCGCCTTGATGAGATGATCGCCGGTACCAACTCAGAACCCATCCACATCTCCACAGGACTGCTGTATTCCGGCATTGCCGCTAATGGCGAGTCAAAGGGCAAGAAGTACAACGAGATCGCCACCAACATGATGTTTGACCATGTGGCGGTGCTGCTCGATGAGCCTGGCGCCGGAACTCCGGAAGAAGGCGTGGGCATCTTCGTCAACTCAGAAGGTCATGAGCAGCAGATCGAAGTTGCTCGCCTTGCTGATGGTATCGACTGCACCCGCGAAGGTCTGCTCAACAAGACAAAATTCTTCTTCACCAACGCCTCCAACTTCTCTTTTGACGACATTTCACGCGCCATCAGCGACAAGCTGCGTGAGGGTGACACAGAAGATAAGTGGCTATGGCCAGAAACGGTGTGGCCAGACAGCTTCATCTACCGCGATGACACCAGATACCTAAAGCAGAAGTACCTCATCGATGATGACGGCAAAGCCGTGTTCGTCGGCGAACCTGTAGAAGTCGTGCGCAAACCCATTGAGTACGAGATTAAAACCAACGGAGAGAACGATCCGATGAAAGAACTGATTATCAATGCGCTGCAAGCCGCGGGGAAGCCGACTGAAGGCAAGTCCGATGCCGAACTGATGGACGCTTACAACCAGCTGGCGGCTGAGAAAGCGGCAGCCAAGAAAGAAGGCGAAGAAGACATCGACCCCGCAACCGGCAAGCCCAAGAAAAAAGAACAGGCCAGCAACAGCGAAGAAGCACCGGCATGGTTTAAACCCTTCGCTGACGATCTCGCCGCTGTTAAGTCTGGCATTGCTGCCAACTCTGACAAAGAGAAAGGCGAAAAACGCGCTGCCGTAAAAGCGAAATTCGGGCTGGATGACCTCGCAGTGAACGCTCTCGACGGCGCCGCCCTTGATGGCCTGTTTGCTCAGTGTCAGACATCTACCGGCCTGAATGGTGCATTCCGCCCGGTCAACAACAACGATTCTTTCAGCGAAATGCCGGAGTAAAAAAATGGCTAAAGACGGGAAACACGTAATTCACGCGGGCGGGATTTTCCCCAACCCGCAACTAAATCGTGAAGGTTCTGCGGCCGCAGCGTTTCTGCCGGGTACCGTTATTTTCTTCAGTGCAGCTAAGCCGACTCCGTCGGTTGACGGCACCGAAGATGCGATCCTCTACGTCGCTAACTACGACTATCTGCGCTGCAAAACAGTTGACGATGCCTATGCTATCGGCGACTGGGTGGTAAACATCCAGCCAACTCCGGGCGTATTCCTCAACGTTCGGGCTGCCGCCGGCACCTACACCAAAGGTCAGCCGGTTTCTGTGGCCAACGGCCAAATCAAAGCACTGGCAGCAGATGAAACCATCTTTGCCTATGTCGAAGAAGACAAGTCCCTGACCGCTGCAGCAGGCGATCTGGTTCGCGTCGTGTTCAAGTAAGGAGAGACTGAATGTTTGTATTTTCCACCCGACGCGCGACTGAGACGGGCAACCTCGAAGCGAACCAGGCGCAGTTCAATGAGCTGCAACTGGCTCGCAACATGAGTGCTCAGGCAGTAGCTGATTTCGTATCCCGCACCCGCTGGCGTGGTGATGCGGCAAACACACCCGCGCTGGACGCGACGAATGCTGTCGACGATATCCGCCGCCTGTATCGCGCTTATGACCAGACTGTGCTGGCTGAATTCGAACCAACTACGGAATTCACCCTGCTTAACGACCTGATCCCGTTGTCCCGCTCTGTCCGTCTTGAAGAGTCCGTGTACGAGTACGCTCGCACCGGTGGCCGCGGTTGGGCGCATACCTCCATGTCCGGCCAGATTGGTGCGGCGCTGGATGCGCGCGCGTACACCTTCGACGGTACGATGGTTCCGATCCACGACTCTGGCTTCAAATTCCAGTGGCGTGACCCGATTTTTAACAAAGGTTCCGCTCTGGCTTCTCTGGCTGACGCTCAGCGCGGCTCTGTTGATGATGTTCGTCGTCAGTACGTGGATTACGTCTTCAACGGTTTCCGCGATTCCGCCGGCAACTATATCGCCTTCGATGGCAAGACCTGGAAGGGCGTCAAAGCCGATGAGCGCGTACAGATTGTAGATCTCAGCGCTTCCGGCCTGAACATCGACTTCACCAGTGCCAGCGCAACGGCGGAGCAAATTCGCAACGCGGCTATCGCACTGCGCGACGTGATGAAGCTGACCAACCTGCAGTATGCGCAGCAGACCTGGTATGTTTCCGGTGAGATCACCTCAAACCTGGAGCGCTACTTCAGCGACAATTACCAGTCTGACACCATTCTGCAAGAGCTGCTGAAGCTCTCAGGCATCGCTGCCATCAAAGAAGATGCGCAACTTTCCGGTAACCAGATCCTGATTGTTCCACTGACGGCCGGTGTTATCGCTCCGATTGTCGGTCAGGCTGTCGGTACCGTTGCTGACCCTCGCCAGTTCTATAACAGCGATTACGTCTGGCGCACCTGGGGCGCGATGGGTCTGATGGTTAAGACCGACATCAACAATCGCAAATCCGTTATCTACGCGCACAGCTAAGGGGGATTTATGGCACTGGTAAAAGTGGTTCGAGACAACCTGCTTTCCGGTGCCAATCTCCAGAAACTGGAGGTTGGTGCGCAGGTTTCGGTAAGCGGCGATGTCGCTAAGCGTTGGGTAGCCGCTGGTCTGGTTGAAATCATTAGTGATGACGATCAGGTGCTGGAAGTGGCCACTCCGGGTGATGATGCTGCAGAGCAGGCAGAGCAGGCAGAGCAGCAGGAAGAATCTGCCAGCAAATCGAAGAAGGCGAAATAACCATGGCTGTAGTGCAGATAACTGCCGAGCAGGTAAAGCAGCAGCTGTCTGCGCTCGGCTATACCACCGTCCCTGACTTCATGATTGACGCCTACCTCTGCAAACTGTCGAGCATCCAGGCATGCTTAGATGGCGCTGGGTACGACGAGTGCGACCAGATTCTGATTCAGGCTTACGCAGTGACCCTGATGGTGCTGACGGCTTATTCGCAACGAATTAAGTCGCAGGGCGCGCCGTCCGGAGCGTCACGCTCGTTTGAATACGGCGACAACGTTCTCAACATGCGTGACGCGCTGCAGGCTCTGGATAAGTCGGGATGCACCTCGGAATTGCCGATCGACGTTGGTCAAAAGGTTGGCCTGTTCCTCGTTGTTGGTGGCTGCTGATGGCCTGGATTTCAGTTCAGCAGCGGCTGCCGCGCACCTTTACCCGGGTGTGGGTTATCACCGATACCGGCCAGCAAACGACGGCGTACGTGAAAAGCAATGGTGAGTGGTACATCAACTGCGACCGCATACGTGCCACAGGCGCCGCTGTGCTGCGATGGAGGGATGACTGATGTCGTCTATAGCTTCGTGGTCTTACACCGCGACGGCGACAATCTGGCGGCGCATACGCGATGCTGACGGTAGCGATACCGACGGCGGAGGTCAGCCGTACGGGTGGGAAGCGCCGATCGCTATCCTCTGCGACTACCAGGGCGGTCTCTCTGCGAAAATCGGCGACCTTGGCCGGGAAATTGTGGTTAAAAACACGATATGGACCGAGTACGCAACGGCGCGGGAGGGAGATTACATCCTGATTGGCGCGTCGACCGATGCGGCTCCGCCGGATGAGGCCGACGAGATACGGCAAATCGTCCAGTTCGCAGATACGTTCGAGCGACTGGCGGACGATTTCGCACTGATTACGGGGAGCTGATTATGGGCGTAAAGGTGCGGGGAGTCTCTAAGGTCAGCAATAACATCAACCGGCTGATTGATAATATCGAAAAGCGAAAAACCATGCGGGCGCTGTACTCTGCTCTGTTTGAGATTGGGCTGGAGTCCGCGGTGCTGGTTCCTATCGATACCAGCACTCTGGTTAACTCTCAGTTTAGAGAGGTTGTTATCAAGGGCACCAGACTAACCGGGAGAATTGGTTATTCTGCAAATTATGCGGCGTACGTGCATGAGGCCAAAGGTATTCATCTTGGAAAAAACACCCCGCGCCCTGTAAGAAAAGGCGAAGCGCCCGGCTCCCGTGGAAATATATGGGATACATCAGGCGAGCCAAAATTCCTTGAGAAAGGTGCTGAAAACGCCAGAGACAGAGTTGACGCAGTTATACGCAGGGAGATGGAGCTATGACACCTCCTATGCACAGGCGGGTTCGAAATGTCTTTGTTGAGTCAGGATTGACTGCCGGATACATCGTTCAGTCACTGTTATGGAATGATACCGGCAAGGCATCTGACCGCTTTATTGTGTTCCGACCAAATGGTGGCACGCCAGTAGATCGTGATATGGCCGCTGATTACTACGTCATGGTGGATGTGATAAGCAAGGGAAAGGCATCTGCTGACTATGCGCAGTCAGAGAACGACGCACAGGCCATCATCGATTACGTGCAGCAAAACCCGATGACGCACACCTGCCTTGGGCAGATATCCAACATGGGCGGAATTCCTTCGCCTGTTATCACAGCCGAGGGGCGTATGGTGTGGCGCCTGCAGTTCGCCTGCCTCTTTGGCGGATAACACCGAAAAAAACCACATAAGGTCGCCTGGAGCGGCCTTTTTTATTATCTGAAGCGAGGTAAGCAACGATGCAAGGCTGCTCCGACAACGGACAACTAATTGGTCGCGCTAAGACGCTGGAACTGGCTTACGGCTGTGCCGACCAGTTTCCGGCGGAAGGCGACTGGAAACTGATGGGGTTGCCAACATCGGCAACGTGGGACCTTAGCCCGGAGGCCCTGACCTCTGATGCTGATAACGGCGGATTCAGTTCAAACCTGATTGCCAGTCTGGACCCGACCTACTCCATCGAAGGGGAGGTTCGCGTTAAAGACCGCACTGATGAGTTTGGCATTCAGCAGTTCGTGAAATACATCGTCGATGAGGTTCGTGCCCGCCGCCAGCCAGGTGTATGGATGCGTTTCCACTGGGGCGATTATTACCACATCGGCTATATGGTCCCATCAGGAGCCAGTGACGGCGGTGGTGTGAAAGAAATCGTGACCTACAGCTTTGAGTTCAAACTGGCTGACGGTCAGACTTTCCAGATCACCGAAGCTGATGGTGACATTCTGGTTACCGGTGTAAGTGTTGCGCCGACGACCAGCTCTATTGCTGCTGGCTCCAGTACTACATTCGCAGTGAATATTGCACCGGAAGATGCTGATAACAAACTGTTCACAGCCAGCTCATCCGTGCCGGCACGTGCAACCGTCGCCATCACTGGTAATACGGTAACCGTGTCAGCGCCGTCAGGTGCAACGGCGGGAACAGCAACAATTACTGTGAAGACGGTTGATGGTGAATTCGTGGCTACCCACGTGGTTACTGTCACGGCGTAAGCAAAACAAAGGGCAGGATCCTGCCCTTGATTTTGTTTACAGGAGGCAGCAAATGGTTCCGCTAAAAGAGCTGGGAGAATGCCTGGTAACCGTCGGGGACCGGGATTATTTTTTCCGGCCATCATTCATGGCTATGTCGCGCATCGGCGAGCCAGCAGAAATAGTTCAGACGTTCTATGACCTTTGCAACGATGAAATAACACCTCTCATTCAGAGGGTTGTCGAAGCGTACGGCAGAGTGCCTGAATGGCTGGCTAAACACCTTTCTGCTTTACATCTTGATAAGAAATCTCTACTGGCCGCCCACACGGTCCTCACCGCTTGCTGCAATGATGACATAGGTGATCTGGTTGGCTGGATGAAGCCCGGCAAAACCAAAAGAAGGGCGTTTGTGTGGCATAAGGGCGTCATGAATCCGCAGGATATGGTCATCCTTGCACAAAGTCTGATGATGCACGGCATTATCGGAAAGGCCAAAGTACGCAAACTTCAGCGCCATGAGACAAATGAAAAAACCAGTGAGTTCAGAGCTGCCGATTACGTTATCGCTGCACGCAACCACTTCGGGATCAGCAGAGAGGAAGCTGAAAATCTGACGATGACCGAGTTTCAGTTAATGCTCATCGCCAAATACCCGGATCAGAAAGGGTATACCAGGGAAGAGTATGACGATGCAGCCGATGCGTACTTTGCAAGACGCAAACGGAAGCAGGCCAAAGCCAACCAATAAGCCAGCCTCGGTATAGTCCGGGGCTTTTTTATACCCAAATTTCACCGCGCATCTCACGCGCATTTCACACAGAACCTTTCAGGATGACCCTTGAGGATACCGGCTGGCTGTCGGTGCCTTTCTGTGGGCCGGATTCCTGTGAGACAAGGTTCATCACTAAAAGGTAATTACCGATATGTCTAATATCATCCCTATGAATTACGATGACCGTTCATTCCCTTTTACAGCAGATTGCTGGTTCAATGCCACAGTTGCTGCAAAGCATCACGGCAAGCTTCCAAAGGACTGGCTAAAGACTGAGGCGACAAAAATTTATATCGCCGAACTGGCTGAGGAGCTTGGAATTGCTAGCTCTGGCGTAAAAGAGGATTTTTCTCCCCTTTTAGTCAGAGTGGAAAAAGGGCGAAACGGCGGGACCTGGCTTCATCCGGAGTTGGCGGTGGAATTCGCCCGCTGGTTGTCAGTAAAATTCGCCCGCGCCTGTGACCGACACATTAAAAATCTTCTGCTGAGTAAAAACTTCCAGCTCACCGAGGATCAGATTGTCGGCCTGATGGTGTGCCAGCAACCAACGTCCTGGGAGAAGCGCTTTAAAGACCCGTTCTATCAAGCACTGTCGAAAATGTCCGGCCTTCCTTACTTTGGTCATGTCGGCGGTTGCCCGGCTCTGTTCGGGCAGATCACCTCTCGCTGGGTGTACGGTGTAGCACTTCCTGATTATGTCTATCAGGCAGCCAAACAAGCCGCCGGGGACAGCAAGGAGAAGATTCACCAACATCTTAAGCCTGATGCACTGGAGAAGGTCGAGCAGCAACTGATCGCCGTTACCAACATTGCCAGTTGCAGCATTGACCAGAAGGACTTCGAGGCCCGTTGCATGGCTGCGTTTCCCGTTAAGGGGCAGATGAAACTGCTGTATGCGGCGGCGTGACCATGAATAACCGAATCGTTGAATGCGCCTCCAGAGCGGGGCGCGACTTCTCGGAGTTCATGAAAGGCGAGAAGAACATGATGGAGGCGCTGCGATCGGCTGAAGAGTTCACCGAGCAGTTACGCATTCACGGCTGCGTTAATCACCACTTCGTCAATTTCATGATGATGAAAGCGATAATGAAGGTGTTCGACGATATGCAGCGCGAGGAGCAGCGTGAAGAACGCCGACGCAAGCGTGCAGCAGCCAAGAGTAAATAGCCCACTTAGGTGGGCTATTCTGTTAATCCCGAGTCTCTTTCTCAGTAATGATTAAGTTTGTTGCATCTTGGAGTATGCGAGATAGTTCTTCCTTGCTCATTCCTGACGCCTTGAATTTATATCCATCTTTCTCAACGTAAACCGCTTTGTGCTTATGTCTTCTTGCAAAAGCCCAAATAGCAGCTGCAACGACGCTCCAAAAAGGCTTTGATTCGATGATAGCTATCGCAATTTCTTTTAGATCTTCGGCGTTATTAACGATAAAACCAAAATCACCATCGCCTGGCCTAAAACCCTTAATTTCATGGGAGTAGCTAATGTCATTTTCAGTAAGAACTGCGCAAAAAGCAGCAGAGATATCCGATGGGAAAGATACTTTCAGAGGCGGTCTTTTCATTGATTTAACCTACACAAAGTTATCCACACGTTTGCGTGGTGCTTACATCCTTACTGAAGCAGCCATGACGGCACTTGTCAGCGGTCGGGTAAAACTATCTTTCTTCAATCTTCCTGATGATGACTGGAAGAATCAGATGGAAAAGGAGGAGAGGTAACTACTTCTCCTTGCTGTAGATACCTTTAAGCGTATCGAATACCACCTTCTTAAACTGCTCAGCCTGCTGGTCGGCAAGGCGTTCGGCGTCGTCACGGTAGCCGGATACTGGCGATGGCTGATCCAGTGCATCCTGTACGATTTGCAGGAGTTCGGCATTTATAGACCGGCCGTTAAGCTTCGCTCTTTGCTTAACCTTCTCCTTTATCTCAGGGGTCATCCTGAAATTGAATTGTGGATCTTCTCGCGACATATGCCCTCCGTTTCTTGACATCATACGACGGTGGTATTACGCTAACAATAAGACCACGGTGATATGATTGGAGGTAAAGTGAAAGGGGCAAGAAAACTACCGCAATTTAATTTGCGTTGGCCGCCAGAAACATTGGCTCTGGCTAAGCAGGTTGCAGCGGAAAATGGCAGGTCTGTGAACGAAGAGCTTTATCGAATGTTCATGGACAAGATGAAAGAAGAAGGGCGATGTGTCGTTTAAAAGTTGAAGCCCCAACTGCAGCAACAGTCAGGGCTTCTGTATCGAATAAATCGGATGAGGAATTATCGACATGACAAGTATAGCAATTCTTGAAGCAGTTAACACCTCTTACGTGCCGTTCAATGGGCAGCAAATCATCACTGCTATGGCGGCAGGTATGGCTTATGTGGCGATGAAGCCTGTCGTTGAAAACCTCGGCATGAGTTGGTCAACTCAGCAAACAAAACTGATGAAACAACTGGAAAAATTCAACTGTGTTCATATGAACATGGTTGCTGCCGACGGCAAGCTGCGCAAGCTTTTGTGCCTTCCATTGAAAAAACTCAATGGATGGCTGTTCGGTATCAACCCAGAAAAAGTGCGTGCTGATATCCGCGACAAACTGATCAAGTACCAAGAGGAATGCTTTACCGTTCTGCATGACTACTGGACTAAAGGTGAGGTCAAGAACCCACGCAAAAAGACCACGGTCGATGAAAGAACGCCACTTCGGGATGCCGTTAACATGCTGGTAAGCAAAAGGCACATGATGTATCCGGAAGCTTACGCAATGATCCATCAGCGCTTTAATGTTGACAGTATTGAAGACCTGGATGCTTCACAAATTCCTACCGCCATTGAGTACGTTCACCGCGTAGCGCTGGAGGGGGAGTTCTTGGGCAAGCAGGAAACACTGCCAGCACCTAAGTTTGACGTAAACATTCCGCTTCAATGGTGGATCGATAACAACCCGTTGGTTCGCAGTGGCAACCTGTCATTTGGAAAGTCTCTAACAGCCCCGTCATTTGACGTGACGATGGAGATGCTTTGTGGCGACAACTCTACATCTGCGGCAATTCGGCTGATTAACGTTCTGGAAGAGGCCGGCTTTGATGTTTCGGCACCGAAGGCTGAAATTGTGGCGATGCGCAAACATCTGGGTAATGTCGAGTACGGCATGAAGGCTATCGCAGACGCTTGCCGCCGGGCGGGGCATAAAACCATCTCGTTCCGTGGCGGAAAGGCTGAATATGTGATCGGTTAACTAACTACGAAATTTCCGTAGTTCACACAAACCCGCTTAACTGCGGGTTTCTTGCTTTCCATTGCGCCGCTTACCCGTTAGGATTAGTCCGAATAATACCAATGGGGATAGGTATATGAAAAAGGTGATTTTAGCAGCGTTAATTGGACTTTCAGGCGTGGCCCATGCGGAATGGAAGCACGAAGTTACTCAAGACAAAATGGGGAGAGGTAGCGATGAGGTCGCTACCGTCGTAAGTAGCAATACTTTGTCTCTTCAGCCTCCTTATGAGGGAAAACAAAATGCAACGTTTTCATTGCGAAGCCTTAGAGGCGAAAATAATGAATTTGTTGTTGCAGTAGAGAAGGGGCAAATAATTTGCGAGCAAGATGGATGCGGATTATTAGTAAGGGTGGATGATGAAAAGGCATTTCGGCTTATTGGCTCTCATCCTAAAGATGGAAGCTCTGATATGGTGGTTGGTTCAATTAACACGGAAGATTTAAGAAAAATAAAAAAGGCAAAATCAATTTTAATTGAATTGACTATTTACCAGAATGGCGAGCATGTCCTTGAGTTTGATAGTAAAGACAATCCATTCGTTGGCAGGAAAACTTATCTTATTTCTGAAATTAGGGAGATGATTGATTCTGGAGCGCCTCCAAAGCATACAAAAACATCAGAAGTTCCTATGGATATGCCTAAATTTGATATATGCAAAAAAGTAGCAAATAAAAGCCCTGAGGATGGAGAAATAACTATCATAGAGGTGAACAAAAAGGATGAGTTCACTACTGCTACGTATGGTGAGGATTCTGTTATGAAACTTGCGTGTAGGAGAGGTAGTAAAACGTCTATGCTTTCATTTTTTAGCTATGATTAACCACCTACAAAGTATTTATAGGTCACACAAACCTCGCTCAGGCGGGGTTTTTTATTGCCCGGAGAAAAGTAAATGGCTGGAACGTTTGATGCTGGCAGCGTTATCTACGAAGTCGACATGGATACTTCGCGTTTACTGGCAGCGCGAAGAGAAGTTGATGCAGCGCTGAATGGGCTTAATGGGAGCATGGGCCGCCTTGAAGCCAGCGTTAACCGCACTGAGCGTTCCATTGGCTCTATGGAACGAACAATGTCCAGCCTCTCTGGCGTTGCTAAAGGTTTGCTTGCCGCGCTTTCCGTGCAACAGGTTGCGAGTTATGCCGATGCCTGGACTGAACTGAATAACAAAGTCGCTAACTCGGTTCGTACTGGAGAGACGCAGGCCGAAGTTATGCAGCGGATCTTTGATGTTTCACAAGCAACCCAGTCATCCCTGAACGGCACGGCGACTCTTTACGCCCGGCTTGAGCGCGGAACCAGAACATACAACACCAGCGCAGAAGATTTAACCCGCCTTACCACCATTATCAACCAGGGGTTTGCGGTATCTGGTGCGACAGCACAGGAAGCTGAAAACGCAATCATTCAGCTATCACAGGGTATCGCTTCCGGCGTTCTGCGCGGCGAAGAGTTTAACTCAGTGTCAGAGCAAGGCAGCCGCCTCATGGTCGCTCTGGCTGATTCAATGGGTGTTTCTATTGGTCAGTTAAGGGCTATGGCTGCTCAAGGGCAACTGACAACAGACGTTGTAGTTAAGGGGCTTCTGTCGCAAGGGGATGCAATCGGCAAAGAATTTGCCAACACCACCGTATCAATCGCCAAGGGATTGCAGGTGGCCGGTAACAACGTAACGAAGTTCTTTGGCGAAAACTCAACGGTTAAATCATTCGCAGCAGGCTTCCGAGACTCTGTTATTACAATAAGCGAAAACCTTGAGACGCTGGGGACAGCTTTAATTGGCGCTGCTGCAATAATGGGCGGTAGGTTTGCTGGCGCGTTAGCAATGGCAACAGCCGCTCAAGCCTCAAGAGTTAAAGCAACCATTCAGGGAATAGTTGCAACAAGGCAATCGGCACAACAGGAAGCCGCAGCAGCATCAGTGACAGCCAGAAAAGCAGCGGCAGATAAAGATGCAGCTCTTTCCGCTCTAAATGTGGCAACTGCTGAGTATAACGTAGCAAAAGGCTCTGCTGCTGAAGCCTTTGCGCTTGAGAACGTTATACGACTAAGAGGGATTTATGTCGCAACATCCGCCGAAGCCGCGTTGGCTAATAATGCACTAGCAGCGTCACAAGCCAAAGTGGCCGCTACGGGAATAACTTTTGCCAACACGATGAAGGTAGTGAATGCGGTTACTGCCCCATTGGGTGGGCCGATTGGCGTAATAGCCATTGTTGCCGCTGGCTGGTATCTGTATTCACAGCGACAGGCGGAGGCCAGAAAAGAGGCAATAGCTTTTGCTGACACCGTACCTGACGTTATTAAGCGCCTCAAGGACATGAATCTTGCTCAAGCTCAGGGCGTTAGGGCTGATACGGTCACCTCAATTGAGGCGCAAAAGGAAGCTATTAGCGATCTGAAAGATACCATTTCAGGTCTGCAATCCGATTACGAGAAATATACAACGCTTGCAAGGCAATACGGAGTTACCGAAGATCAAAATAATGGTTTCGTGATTAAGGCAAGGGATGCCGCAAACGAGTTGGCCAAAAAGCGCAGGGATCTGGATGGAGCGACAGCCACTCTTAAGCAAACTGAAGACGCATTACACCTAATTAACATTCAAGTTAATCAGGGCATTGTTGATCAGATGAGGGCTGCCAGAGATAACGCTATCGCTATCGCTGAAGCAGAAAAGCAAGCGTCATTCCTCGGTGGAACCCAGGCATTCCTGGCTGAAAAACTCGGCCAATCAACGCAGGCCCTGAAAGCCTTCAACTCAGAAAGTCTGAAAATAAACTGGGGCGGGAAAGAAGGCGAGAAGCTAATTAAGCAGGCTGAGCGCCGACTTGCCTTGTCAAAGCTGGAGGGGGAAGCAAAAGCCAGGCAGCAGGCGGCCTATGATGCTGAGGATGCAGGCGTTACAGATGAGCTAGCAATCAAAAGGCTTCAGGATAATTATGCTGCAACAGAGAGAAACACTCAGGCAAGAAAGGATCAGAAGAAGGAAGATAAGGCGGCGGAATCTGAGGCTAAGAAACTTGCTAACCAGCAGGAGTCAGTAGCCCAAAAACTAGCCAACTTGAAGCAGCAATCAGAACTCGCTGCTGGCTCAACGCAGGAGTTAAGCCGGGAGCAGGCAGTATTACAGGCTCAGCAATCACTAGGTAAGGGAGCCACCCAAGAGCAAATTGCTCTTGCCGGTAAATACCGTGGAGAAATATGGGATACGGCTAATGCCCTCAAAGCCCAGGCTGCGGCAGAAAAACTGCTCCCTGAAGCCAGAGAGAATGCGTCTTACCAGCAGGATGTTAAAGATCTGCAAACTGCACTGGCCGCCAAAAAAATCACTCGGCAGCAGTACAATCAGACCAGTGAGCAACTGGAGGCTCAGCACCAGGTTAATCTGGCTAAGATACGCGCTCAGCAAACTGTAAGCCCCATGCAGGAAGCTCGGGGGCAGATTGACCCTGTCCAACAGCTGGCTAATCAGCATGCTCAGGAGCTGTCTCTCATCCAGCAGTTCGAAACGCAGAAGGGGCAGATAACCCAACGCGGTCTTGAACTGATGAATGCCGCTAACACTCAGTACGAACAACAGCGGATCGCAGCTCAATGGGAAATATACCGCAATCAAAGTTTGGGCAATGAGGCGTTAGCAGCCTCTTTTGACGCACTGGCTGGCAATGCCTCTAACGCCCTTACAGGGATGATCACCGGCAGTATGAGCGCTCAGGAAGCTATGCAGTCGTTATCCAGTACGGTGCTGAATAGCCTGATCAACTCATTCGTACAGATGGGGGTTGAGTGGGCAAAAAACGCGATCATGGGCGCAGCCACCCAGCAGGCAGCTATCGCTGCAACCACATCTGCACAAGTAGCAGGGATTGGTGTACAAACTGCAGCCAGCACTACCGCAGCAGCAGCAACAACTGCCGCATGGACTCCAGCGGCCATGATGTCATCCATTGCATCACTAGGTGGCGCAGTTGCTATCGGGGTCGGAGCAATGGCAGGAATTTTGGCATTGTCTGGGAAACGCAAGAATGGCGGGCCTGTATCTGCTGGCTCAATGTACCAGGTGGGTGAAGGCGGAAAACCAGAGATTTACCAGGCCAGCACCGGCAAGCAGTACATGATCCCTGGCGATAACGGGAAGGTCATCAGCAATAAGGATATGCAGTCAGGAGGAGGGGTCAGCGTGCAGGTGAACGTCATCAACCAGTCTACTGGTGCCACCGTACAGAGTGCCGACGGCTATATGCAGGACGGTAGCGCAGTTGTGGACTTGCTGATCACCGACATGGAAAGAGGCGGCCCCGTATCCTCTCAGATGCAGCAGACATTTGGACTAAGCCGCAAAGCGCAAGGTGCTTACTAAACCCAACCCGCTTCGGCGGGTTTTTTTATGCCCGGAGGAAACGTGGCAACAGTTCAATACCCTCCGTTCCTGCCGCTTCCCCAGCGCGCCGATCAGAACATGACGCAGGATACAGCCTGGCAGACGACGCAGACGGCAGTCGGTCCCCTGATAATCACGCCGATCACCACGGACCTGAAAGCAACCTGGACGCTGCAGTGGATATTCACGCTTGCTCAGGCCGAGCGGTTTAAGTCGTGGCTTCGCTCGCCGACTTACTGCGACCGCGGGCGCAACTGGTTCCAGATGCCGATCGACCTGGGTGATACGCAGGGCGTTCAGCAGCAGACGCTGCATTTCGTCGACATGCCGGTGCAGACCAGCAAGAACGGCAGCGTCGTCACCTGGACCGCAACGGTCATCAGCAACGGTATCGAGGACATTACTGAAGATTACGACGACTGGATTGTCGAGGCGCAGCCGGGCTACGGCTATTGGCTGGATTATCTGATCACCGAAGTGATGCCGAGGGCTGACTGATGCCGACATTGAGAGAGTGGAAGGAGCGGCGGCCAGCAAGCGACATCAAACAGACGGTGGAGTTTTATCACCCTGCGTTTGGTTATTACCGGGTGGTCAATAACCTGTTTCGCCCGGCGACGTTTGGCGGCAACTCGTTCGAGCCTGCGCGGTTCAGCGTGACCGAGCCGGCGCAGGACGGAACGGCGGTCATATCCATGACGATCACTTTTGTCGCCGCGACGGAGCATGTCCGGCAGACACTGAAAAGCTGGCGCGGGGCGGCGCGCATGACGCCGATAAAATGCCTGTATCAGCAGTGGAACGCGATCGGTGACACGGCGTCATTGAAAGACTGGACGCTTTACGTGAACGACATTTCAGCCGATGCCAGCAACGTCACCGTGACCGCCGGAAAGACTAACCCGCTGACGCTGGCCAACTCCATCATTTACACCACGAAAGACTATCCCGGGCTAATCACCGTATGACACAGAGCGACTTTATCGGGCTTGTTAACGGCAAGCCCTGGGCTAATCGCGCCTGCAGTTTTGAGCAGATGGACTGCTGGGGCTTGGTGGTTCTCTATTACCGGCATGTGCTCGGCCTGGAGCTGCATCACATCGCTGGCTACGAATCGGGCGCGGATTTCATCACCTGCTACGAACAGGATCGCGCCCACTGGCGGCGTGTGCTGGTGGCGGCCACCGGATGCATCGCCGTTTTTTACCGCGGCGAAGTGCCGGCGCATATCGGTGTGATGATCAGCCCGGTTAAGTGCCTGCATGCCCGCGGCGAATTCGGTTTCGTGCGCTGCGACAGCCCGCTGGCATTACTGAAGGTTTACAGCAAAGTGGAGTACATGGTGCATGGTTCGATATGAGTTACAGAGGCTGCCTGGCGCGCCGCTGCAGCGGGGAACGGTAGATGCCGGCACCACACTGGTGAGCCTGCTGGATTCTCTGCAGCTGCACCGCGATGTTATCGTGAAGCTGAATGGCAGAGCGCTGCCTGACGATTACGATATCAGCCGGCCACTGCGACCCGGTGACGTGGTGGCTGTGTTCGACCAGCCAGAAGGCGGGGTTGGCAAACTCATCACCACGATATTGCGTCCGGTCACGAAAATCCTCTCCGGCGCGCTGAAGGTATTCGGCCTGTCAAATAAGCCCAGCGCGTCAGTATCGGTGGCGACAGGCGAATCCCCCAATAATGATCTGACTGGCCAGACGAACCGCGCGCGGCTGTACAAGGGGCGCCCAAACATTTATGGCCAGTGCCGCGTGTTTCCCGATTTGATTCAGGAAGCGCTGTTTGAGTTCGTCGACAATAACAAGCAACTCACGGAGTGGTTTGAAGTCGGTTACGGCCGGTACACCATTTCCTCGATCCGCTACTCGGAATCGAACCTCGGCAGCCTGGCGGGCGCCAGTTCTGCGATTTATAACCCGGGTGACGTGATTGGCACGATTGAGGTGGGGTACCAGTTCGATGACGTCGATAACGAGACAGTCCCCGGACTGAACGAAAGCCAGGACTTCCCGGCTCAGACCGCGACCACGACGGCGCCGACATCGGTGGCGATCGAGAGTAATCAGCTCAAAGCCATTGTGCTGTCGAACGATGACAACTTTGCATACTTCGCCGCGCTGGCGGTGCCGCATCCAGTGTCATTCGTTATCAACGCCACCTGGAACGACGGTGGCACAAGCGTCACACGTAACGTCACCGGTGCCGGGAACATCATCTCCTCTGAGAGCTTTATCGGAGACGATACGCTGTCGTACACGACGTTTTATATCGGCGAACTCTCGGGAGAAATTACATCTCTGCCGGGCAATGCGGTTATCAACGCGACTCTGTTCACACTGAACGACCAGACCCCACTGGTTATCGGGCCGTCAGTGTCGCCGATCGTCTCCACTCAGGTCTGGGTGCATGTGCTGGTTCAGCTCGGCGCGACGGCCGGCACAACGCAATACCGGATCAAGTTCTGGCAGGTCGATGACGACAACAATCAGGTGCCGGGTACATCCGAGCAGCACGATTACTTCTTCGATAACGACTTCCAGGTGACGACCCGGTATTTCCGCACAACGCATAAGTTCGTTCCGGCAGCCGGGGCAGGGCGCTATGCGGTGACCATCGAGCGCCTCGACAACAGCAATGACGCCAACGTCGTGACGCTGATGGCGATCCACGCGGTGAACGTACGCGAAAACGTCGTGTATCCGGAAGACACGATTGCCCGCATCACGATCAAAGGCTCGAACGACAGCAACAGCAACCGCGAGCAGAAGTACAACATGCTGGCGCAGCGGCATACCATCAGCTACGACCGGACAACCGGCGCGGTCGATTATACGCTGCGGCCGAGTCGCTCGTTTGCTGATGCAATCCTTCACGAATGGGTGGTTGTGGGTAAGCAGGACGTGGCCAGTATTGACGTCGCAGCTCTTTATGCCATTGCCGATTCGCTGCCGGATGCTCAGCTTGGGTATTTCGATTACACCTTCTCGGATGAGAAGCAGCCTCTTGGTGAGCGAATAGCGACGATCGCCAATGTGGCCCGTGTTGACGGCAATAACATCGGCGATGTGCTGACATTCTGGCGTGATGAGAAAGTGACAAATCCTGATGCGGTTTTTGCGCGCTCAAACATGTTCTGGGACGAGTACAAAGTCGCCTGGCAAATGTCTCTCCCCGGTGGTTATGACGGCGTGGCGCTGGACTACGTTGACCCGCTGACGAACAAGAAGGCGTACATCTATCTGCAGATCGACAGCAGCGGTATTACCGAGGTTGAGGACGCCACGGTTAACGCGATGCAGATCAGCCTGGACGGCTGCCGGAACGCCACTCAGGCAACCGATCGAGCCTGGCTTGAGGCGAGAAAAATTCTCTACTCACGCCTGACCATGACAGTGAAAGTGCTCGAAGAGACCCAGGTTGTTCGCGGCACGGTGGTTCAGTGTCCTGACATGTACGATAACGCGCAGCAGACCGGATACATCACCGGGCGATCCGGGGATGTGTTCTCGACCTCTGAGCGTATCGACTTCTCATTCGGGGATATGTGGGTGGTGATGACCGACAGTCTCGGCAATTACCGCGGTCGCTGGCGAGCCTATCCGGTAAGCGGCAAGCCCAAAGCATTCCAGGCTGCAGCCGATACCTTCGATCTGAATATTTATGACCGCGAAAATGTGCAAAACCCCAGCCGGTATTTCATTGCTACCGACTCGGAACTGAACTCCACAATCTGGCGCGTTGATAGCGCCAAACCCAACGGTGACGATACTCAAACCCTCTCACTCACTGAGTATTCAGACTCGATTTATCTGTAACACACAGCAGTAATAACCAACCTTCGCGCACAACATCAGGTTAATTTCTGAGGGTTTCGTGCGTCTCTTACATAGGGCGACATGCACAATGGCAGAAGTTCCACTCCCGACACCGACGCAAGTTCCGGTACCAAGCACAGATATCCGCAATGCGGTATTTGCAGGCGCGAAGCTTGACGAGGAAGTAACCGGTTCTGGCGAATATTACACTGATCGCCTTGGTGTAAAGCGCCTGACAAACACCGGAAGAAATAATAAGTTCAATGCAGCTCAACAGGAAAGGGAAAGCAGATTTGACGCATTTATCCAGAGTTCTGGTTATGAGGTCATCGGTGATTACACTGCTGGTCCGTTAACGATCACCGAGTATAACCAACTCATCCGCTATAACAACCAGCTTTATAAGCTCACCGCAGCGACAGATCTTCCGTTTACCACTGCTGGTAATACTGACCAAACCTGGACTGCTACAGACTCTTCACATTTTGTATCTGTCGGAGATGCAGCTCTTCGCCAAAACCTGGCATCTGCCGAAGAGGGGCTTGGAGATAATTTGGTTGCAAGAACTAAAGGCGGTACAGTTCACGATGCTATAACAGACTACTACCCTCTTGCAGATGGCGCAGACCCTTCAGGTCAAACTAGCTCAACGGCAGCTTTTCGTACAACACTGGAAAAATTTACAGATAGAACTGATAGCACGTTTGATGGGGATGTAACGCGGTATCCGGTAATTAAATTACCTGATGGGGTCTTTGTTGCAAGTAACCTGACGATACCATCTATGGTTATCATTGAGGGGAGCGATAATACAATAATGGTCCCGGAAAATCCAAACGAGTTTATCTGGGATACAGTTAACACATCAAGTTCCGGAGGCGCTGCAACACGGCTTCTCAGGCCAGTATTCAGGAATATTAAATTTGGATACGGATTCCAGAACCAGATCCCAGGATTAACCATTAAGGCAAATGCCGGGGCCGTACGTCTGATTAACTGCTCTTACCCTTTATTTGAAAACTGTGAGTTCAGATTTCTGGACGGTGAGCCGATAGTCCTCAAATCCGTTTGGGATGCGACCTTTGATAACACCCGTATTATGTATTGTGGTAATACTCGTGATTACAACAATATTAAATATGCATTGAATATTGGTCCTGCGGATGATGATTTACAGGATGGCTCAAATGCCATCAACTTCAAGCGCATCCATATAGAAGGGTGTCCTGCCATGATGCGCATTGGAAAGCGAACAAGGACAATCTCGTTCACTGATGTGAAAATGGAGTACTTTCGTAATAACGATACGACAACCTATGCTCCTTCTTTGCTTGAGGGGGTTGACGGAGTTGAGTTTAATAACGTCGAATTGTCATGGAGTAATGTCGGCTGGCCGATGTTTAAAGCTATAGGAACATCAGTTATGCACGATACCAGCGCTGATGATACGTCGGATTATGAAAACGATCATTGTCGGGGAATAAATTTTTCCAGCGTGCAGATTAAGGATAGCCAGAACCTCAGTGGCGATTATTTCCAGTATTCTTCAAAGCGGGGGCCTCTCGTAATTGATGGCGGCTATATCCATCACGCGCGTTACTTACTCAATGGTTCAGATATGATTCTGAAAAATGTTGTGGCAACACAATGCGGACCATATTTTGGAAATCTCATTGATAATAATCTGATTGAAAATGTGACAATTATTAACCATCGCGTTCTGCCGTCTGAAACATTCAACATATTTTCCGTGTCTGGTAAAAACAATATCTTCAGAGATTCTCAATTTTCCACACCATACGGAAGTAACAGCAATGGTTGCGCCTGGATTGCGCAGAGTTCAACAGCTGACCTACGGGTAGAGAACGTCACTTTTGGCGGGAAAATGCAGTGGGGTATCAAAGGAGCGC
>OBAS01000218.1_pt1 | contig 62761 bp, 49 predicted proteins | sample 1517591 | NCBI WGS metagenome assembly OBAS01 (sample SAMN04571700, study PRJEB22368) | human gut metagenome | biome: human gut; material: stool | host: Homo sapiens | place: Luxembourg | collected 2012-10-05
AAGATAACGAAAGCATGGAAACGCAGATTGCACTGGTGCAGGATTTTATTAACCGTAGCGGTGAATTAAATTATGTAGATACGTATTTTGACAATAGAAGTCAGAATTTTCTTTTTTCCCATTTAGCAGAGATGGCTTCTGAGGCCAAAATGTGACCCAGTAGGGCACATTTTAAGGAACAAGTGACCTGCTGGGTCACAGAAAAATTATCTGATATCCATGAATATGTGGGGGGTGACTCCGGATTTTCTGGATGTATTGGAGGAAGGCTTCAAAGAATTCTTTGAAAAAGAAGTGTCGAATAATCCTCTGAAAGCAGAATATTTTCAGGAAGTATAAGGCGAGCGGCTATGCTGGTGTGGAAGCAATTTTTGAGCGGGGTCAGCGGAACCAGAAGTTCATATGGGGAATGTATGACCGCATTTGCGGAATGTTCTGCCGGAAAACACGGTAAAGCTGCGGCTTTCGGTCAAAATACACACATTTCCGTGCATCAGCGGCAAATGTTTGTTAAACTATTATCTATCTTGCGACCTTGCAATGTGCACGGTTTTTGTTTATAATAGTAGAGTAACGGGGCAAGATCCCCCGAATGCGAGCGAAACTCTAGTTCAGAAATTAAAACTTGAGAGGAGTTTATTACCATGGGTTTAGGTAAGAAGACGATCGACGATCAGAACTACTGCGGCAAGAAGGTGCTTGTCCGTTGCGATTTCAACGTCCCGATGAAGGACGGTGTGATCACCAACGAGAACCGCATCAATGCAGCTCTGCCCACCATCCAGAAGCTGGTCAACGATGGCGCAAAGGTCATCCTGTGCAGCCATCTGGGCAAGCCCAAGAACGGCCCCGAGGCAAAGTTCAGCCTGGCACCCGTTGCTGTGGCTCTGAGCGCAAAGCTGGGCAAGACCGTTGTGTTTGCTGACGACGACAACGTTGTGGGCGAGAACGCAAAGGCTGCTGTTGCTGCCATGAACAACGGCGATGTCGTTCTGCTGCAGAACACCCGTTTCCGCAAGGAAGAGACCAAGAACATGCCTGAGTTCAGCGAAGAGCTGGCTTCTCTGGCTGATGCATATGTTGACGATGCATTCGGCAGCTGCCACCGTGCACACTGCTCCACTGCAGGTGTCACCGACTTCATCAAGGATACCGCTGTCGGCTACCTGATGGAGAAGGAAATCAAGTATCTGGGCAACGCTGTGAACGATCCCGTTCGTCCCTTCACCGCTATTCTGGGCGGCGCAAAGGTCGCAGACAAGCTGAATGTTATCTCCAACCTGCTGGAGAAGGTCGATACCCTGATCATCGGCGGCGGCATGGCTTACACCTTCGTCAAGGCTCAGGGCTACGAGGTCGGCAAGAGCCTGTGCGACGATTCCAAGCTGGATTACTGCAAGGAAATGATGGCCAAGGCTCAGGAGAAGGGCGTGAAGCTGCTGCTGCCCGTTGATGCTGTCTGCATCAAGGACTTCCCCGATCCCATCGACGCTCCTGTTGAGACCACGGTTGTTCCTGTCACCGCGATCCCGGCTGACATGGAAGGCTGCGACATTGGCCCCGAGACCATGAAGCTGTTTGCCGATGCTGTCAAGGCATCCAAGACCGTTGTGTGGAACGGCCCCATGGGCGTGTTCGAGAACCCCACTCTGGCAGCTGGCACTCTGGCAGTTGCCAAGGCTATGGCTGAGAGCGATGCTACCACCGTGATCGGCGGCGGCGACAGCGCAGCAGCTGTGCAGCAGATGGGTCTGGGCGACAAGATGACCCACATCTCCACCGGCGGCGGCGCTTCTCTGGAGTATCTGGAGGGCAAGGAGCTGCCCGGCATCGCAGTTATTCAGAACGCATAATCTGATCCCGGCATCATAATGGGTGCGGCGGCTTTAGCGCCGCCGCATCTTTTTGTTTGTGCAGAGCTTTCTGCACGATAGAAGGTAAATAAAGGAGATAGAGTATCATGGATAAGGCAAAGCGTAAGGCTATCATTGCAGGCAACTGGAAGATGAACAAGACTGCCTCCGAGGCTGCTGTTCTGGTGGATGAGCTGGTCCCCGCCGTGCAGGACGCAGGCTGCGAGGTGGTTATCTGCACCCCGTATACCGATCTGGTCACCGCTGTGGAAAAGACCAAGGGCACCAACATCCATGTGGGCGCTGAGAATGTTCACTTCGAGAAGTCCGGCGCTTTCACCGGCGAGATCAGCGCTGACATGCTGGTAGATCTGGGCGTGGAGTATGTCATTGTGGGCCACTCTGAGCGCCGCCAGTACTTCGCCGAGACCGACCAGACCGTGAACAAGCGCGCTCTGGCTGCTCTGAACGCCGGTCTGAAGGTCATCATCTGCGTGGGCGAGAGCCTGCAGCAGCGCGAAGAGGGCGTGACCGAAGAGCTGGTGCGTATGCAGACCAAGATCGCTCTGCGTGATGTGACCGCTGAGCAGATGGCAAATGTTGTGATCGCTTACGAGCCCATCTGGGCCATCGGCACCGGCAAGACCGCTACCGCCGATCAGGCTGAGGAAGTCTGCGGCCAGATCCGCAAGGTGATCGGCGAGGTGTACGGCGAGGCAGTTGCCGAGGCTACCACTGTCCAGTACGGCGGCAGTATGAACGCCAAGAACTGCGAGGAGCTGCTGAGCAAAAAGGATGTGGACGGCGGCCTGATCGGCGGCGCATCCCTGAAGGCTCCCGACTTTGCAGTGATCGTCAACGCAGCCACCAAGGGCTGATCGACGATTTAAATCAGCTGTTTCAGCGCCCGGCTGCGCCGCATTTCCAGCGCTGTGCCGGGCGCTGATTTGTTAAATTCAAAGGAGATTCAATTTTATGGCAAAGAAACCTGTTCTTCTGTGCATCATGGATGGCTTCGGCTGGGTGCCGGAGGAGACCTTCGGCAACGCCGTAGTCGCCGCAAAGAAACCCCACCTCGATGCTCTGATGGCAAAATATCCCATGACCACCATCAACGCTTCCGGTATGGCCGTCGGTCTGCCCGAGGGCCAGATGGGCAACTCTGAGGTTGGCCACACCAACATGGGTGCTGGCCGCATCGTGTACCAGCAGCTCACCCTCATTACCAAGTCCATCAAGGACGGCGAGATGCTCCAGAACCCGGTTCTGGTCAAGAACATGAAGGCTGCCATCGATGCCGGCAAGGCCATCCATCTGATGGGTCTGGTGGGCACCGGCGGTGTGCACAGCCACGCAGACCACTGGTTCGGCGTGCTGGAAATGGCAAAACATCTGGGTGCAAAGAACGTTTACCTGCACTGCATCACCGATGGCCGTGATACCGACCCGCACTCCGGCAAGGGCTTCCTGGCCGACCTGCAGGCCAAGCTGGACGAGCTGGGCATCGGCAAGATCGCCAGCGTCTCCGGCCGTTACTACGCCATGGATCGCGATAACAACTGGGATCGTGAAGAGAAGGCATACGCTGCCTTTGTCTACGGCGAGGGCAATCATGCCGCCAACGCTGCCGAGGCCATCGAGGCATCCTATGCAGCAGACAAGACCGATGAGTTCGTTCTGCCCTGCGTCACCTGTGAGGGTGGCCGCGTGCAGGATGGCGACACTGTGATCTTCATGAACTTCCGTCCCGATCGTGCCCGCCAGATGACCCGCATCTTCTGCGACGATGCGTTCACCGGCTTTGAGCGCCGCGGCGGCCGCAAGCAGGTGAACTATGTCTGCATGGCTGAATACGATGCCACCATGCCCAACTGCGAGGTCGCCTATCCGCCTGTGGAGCTGAAGAACGTTCTGGGCCAGTACCTGTCCGAGAATGGCAAGACTCAGCTGCGCATTGCCGAGACCGAGAAGTACGCTCATGTCACCTTCTTCTTCAACGGCGGCGTGGAGGCTCCCTACGAGGGCGAGGACCGCTGCGTGATCCCCAGCCCGAAGGTCGCCACCTATGACCTGAAGCCCGAGATGAGCGCCCCCGAGGTTGCTGCCGAGTGCGTCAAGCGCATCGAGAGCGGCAAGTACGATGTGGTGATCCTGAACTTCGCAAACTGCGATATGGTGGGCCACACCGGCGTGTTCGATGCTGCGGTCAAGGCCGTTGAGGCTGTGGATACCGCTGTGGATCAGGTGGTGTCCGCTGTGCTGAAGGCAGGCGGCTGCGCCTTCATCACCGCCGACCACGGCAACGCCGAGAAGATGATGAACCCGGACGGCACCCCCTTCACCGCACACACCACCAATGTGGTGCCCTTTGTGGCTGTTGGCTGCGGCGATGTGAAGCTGCGTGAGGGCGGCTGCCTTGCCGATATCGCTCCCACCATGCTGCCGTATATCGGTCTGCCCGTGCCTGCTGAAATGACCGGCAAGAGCATCATTGTGGAGTAATTGACCGTTAAAATGGCCGACGCGTTCGCTTTGGCTATGAATAGCGGAATTGTTATTCTTATATTTACAGCTCTGGAAAATCTGCGGATTTTCCAGAGCTGTTTTTTCACGTGAAAAGCCGATAAGATAAACTGCGTTTTTGGGTTTCGACCCCATTCTAAATCAAAAACTTTTCTTTTTTTCCCATCCGTGCTACAATAAAAATGAATTTTTGATTGTAGGAGAAGCGGATGGAAACAACGCATAAACAAATCGTTCTGGGCATCCTTGCCCATGTGGACTCCGGCAAGACCACCCTTTCGGAAGCCATGCTCTACCGCTCCGGCGCGATCCGCAAGCTGGGCCGCGTGGATCACAAGGATGCCTTTCTGGATACCGACACGCTTGAAAAAGCGCGCGGCATCACCATCTTTTCCAAGCAGGCCCTGTTAACAGCGGGCAATACGGATATCACATTGCTGGACACCCCCGGACATGTGGATTTTTCCACCGAGACAGAGCGCACCCTGCAGGTGCTGGACTATGCTGTGCTGGTGGTAAGCGGCACCGACGGCGTGCAGAGCCACACCGAGACGCTCTGGCGGCTGCTGCGGCGCTACCATGTGCCCACCTTTGTGTTCGTGAACAAGATGGACCTGCCCGGCAAGAGCAGGGAAGAGCTGCTCGCCCAGCTGAACCACCGTCTGGGCGAGGGCTTTGTGGCCTTTGATGTGCCGCAGGCCGACCGGGACGAAGCACTGGCCCTGTGTGACGAAAACCTGATGGATCGGATGCTGGATGCCGGGCAGTTGACCGATGCGGACATCATCCCGGCCGTTGCACGCCGGCATGTGTTCCCGTGCTGGTTCGGTTCGGCGCTGCGGCGTACCGAAGACGATGCACTGGAAAGCGTGGATGCTCTGCTGGACGGGATTGACCGCTATACCCGTCCGGCTCCCGCGCTGGATGCCTTTGGTGCCAAGGTGTTTAAGGTGTCGCAGGATGAGCAGGGCACGCGCCTGACATGGCTGCGCGTGACTGGCGGCGAACTGAAGGTAAAGGCCCAGCTCTCCGGCGAAGCAGATGGTGAGCCGTGGGAGGAAAAGGCAAACCAGCTGCGGCTGTACTCCGGCGTAAAGTATACGCTGGCGGAAGCCATAGGCCCGGGGCAGGTGTGCGCCGTCACCGGCCTGACCAAGGCGCGCCCGGGCGAGGGCCTTGGCGCGGAACGCGACAGCGATGTGCCGGTTCTGGAACCGGTGCTGAGCTATCAGGTGCTGCTGCCGGAGGGGGCTGATGTGCACGCGGCACTGGGCAAGCTGCACCGGCTGGAAGAAGAGGAGCCGCAGCTCCATGTGGTATGGAACGAGACTTTGGGCGAGATCCATGTGCAGCTCATGGGCGAGGTGCAGCTGGAAGTGCTGCGCAGTTTGCTGGCAGAGCGCTTTGGTCTGAACGTGGAGTTCGGCCCCGGCGGCATTCTGTACAAGGAGACCATCACGGAGCCTATGGAGGGCGTGGGCCACTACGAGCCGCTGCGCCATTATGCGGAGGTGCATGTCAAGCTGGAGCCCCTGCCCCGCGGCAGCGGGATGCAGTTTGCCGCCGACTGCCGGGAAGAAGTGCTGGACAAGAACTGGCAGCGCCTTGTGCTGACCCATTTGGAAGAAAAGCAGCACCTTGGCGTGCTGACCGGTGCGCCGCTGACGGACGTGAAGATCACCCTCATTGCGGGCCGCGCCCATCTCAAACACACGGAGGGCGGAGATTTCCGGCAGGCCACCTATCGCGCGGTGCGGCAGGGCCTGATGCTGGCCAAAAGCCAGCTGCTGGAGCCATGGTATGCCTTTCGGCTGGAAGTGCCGGTGGAGAACCTTGGCCGTGCCATGACCGATATCCAGCGCATGGAGGGCAGCTTTGACCCGCCAGAGAGCGGGGAAGAGGCTGCTGTGCTCACCGGTTTTGCACCGGTGGCCACCATGCGCAGCTACCCCATGGAGGTGGTGGGCTATACCCGGGGCCGGGGACACCTGACCCTGACGCTGGACGGCTACCGGCCCTGCCACAATGCGGCGGAGATCATTGAAGCTGTGGGCTACGAGCCGGAGCACGACCTTGACAACCCAGCAGATTCGGTGTTCTGTGCCCATGGCGCGGGCTTTGTGGTGCCTTGGGATCAGGTGCGCAGCCACATGCATGTGGACAGCGGCTGGGGAAAAAGCAAAAGCCCGGAGCAGGAGACGCAGGCCGTGCCCCAGCGCCGGACAGCGGCTTACCGCGCAACACTGGAAGAGGATGCCGAGCTGCTCAAAATCTTCGAGCGCACCTATGGCCCCATCAAACGGGACCCGCTGGCGGCATTCCGCCCGGTGCAAAAGCGGGAACGCCCGGATTTTGATGCCCAGCAGTGGGAAATCCTGCCCGAATATCTGCTGGTGGACGGCTACAATATCATCTTTGCGTGGGATGAGCTGAACGCCCTTGCAAAGGACAGTCTGGAAGCGGCCCGTCACAAACTGATGGATATTCTGTGCAACTATCAGGGCTACCAGAAGTGCAATCTTATTCTTGTATTCGATGCCTATCGTGTGCCGGGCAGCCCCGGCAGCATTGAGCAGTACCACAATATCCATGTGGTCTACACCAAGGAAGCCGAAACCGCCGATATGTTCATCGAGCACGTTACTCATGAGATCGGCAAGGGGCGGCGGGTGCGTGTGGCTACTTCCGACGGCATGGAGCAGATCATCATTCTGGGCCACGGCGCGCTGCGTGTCTCCGCCCGCATGTTCCATGAGGAAGTGCAGAATGTGGAAAAGCAGATCCGCAAACTGGTGCAGGGGGAAGCATAAAATGTCAACCGAGATCACATCCGAATTTGTCTGGCACAGCATCCCGCCGCGCCCGCGCGACAGCCACAAGGGCAGCTTTGGCACCGTGTTGGCTGTGGCAGGCAGCGCATATTACCGAGGTGCGGCCCTGCTTGCTGCCGAGGGTGCGCTGCGCACCGGTGCGGGCATGGTAACGCTGGCCAGCGTGGAGCCGGTATTGGCAGCTGCGGTGGCCCGCCTGCCGGAATGCTGCCTGTGTCCCTGCGTGGCGGGGGCCGAAGGCGGCATCTCACCGGAGAGCATTCCACAGCTCCAGCGCCAGAAGGCGACGGTGCTGCTGCTGGGCCCGGGCCTTGGCGGTACAGCCCAGAGCACAGCCCGCGCGGCAGAGACACGCGTACTGGTACAAAGGCTGCTGCCCGGCTTTGCAGGCAGCGCGGTGCTGGATGCGGACGGCCTGAACGCCGCCGCGCAGCTGCTGGCCGAGGGCAAAACGCTGCCACACCCGGCGGGAGAGCTGATCGTGACCCCGCACCCCGGCGAGATGGCCCGGCTCACCGGGCTTTCGGTGGCGCAGATCAATGCGGACCGTGAAAATACTGCCTGCCAGTATGCAGAAAAATGGAACGCTGTGGTGGTACTCAAGGGCTGCCGTACCGTGGTGGCTGCACCGGATGGCCGCGTGTGCACAAACCCTACCGGCAACCCCGGCCTTGCCCGGGGCGGCAGCGGAGATGTACTGGCCGGTATGACGGCGGCCCTGCTGGCCTGCGGCCTGCCTGCATACGAAGCTGCGGCCTGCGCGGTGTATCTGCACGGTGCCGCTGCCGACCGTGCCGCTGCTGCGCTTGGCGAGTACGGAATGCTGCCGCATGATATCCTGTCCCAGCTGGGCCGGGTATTTGCGGAAAACCACAGATAAAAAGAAAAGGGGTGTCTCTCTGTCTGCCGGAGAGACACCCCTTTTAACATTGCATCACATCGCCAGCACTTCGGCCCACTTTTCCTCGGCTGCCGGGATGCCAAGCTCCATGTTTTCCTTGCGGCTGCGGTGCTCACCCATGCCGGGGCAGCGCACCTCACGGCCCGGCTCTGCAGGCTCACTGGATGCCACATCGGCGGCAATGGCATCAATGACGGCATCGGTGAGGTCGGCGGACTGGAACTTTGCCGGATCAATGGCGATCATGATCTGGGTCAGGCCCACTTCATCGCCAAAGGTGCCGATCGTTGCCACCGAGTTTGCGCCCGTCAGGATAGTACCGATCATATCCAGCAGGATGGAAAGACCGCTGCCCTTCCAGTAGCCAATGGGGATCATGCGGCGGGTCTCTTCAATGGCAGCGGGGTCGGTGGTCAGGCTGCCGTCTGCATCGTAGCCGCCTACCACAGGCAGCTGTTTGCCGGCCAGACGCATCGTTTCCAGCTTGCCGTAGCTGAACTGGCTCAGGGCACAATCCACCATGATGTGCTCCCCGTTCGAGCGCGGCACGGCCAGAATGAGCGGGTTGTTGCCGATGTGGTTGTCCTTTGCGCCCCATGCAGGCATGTTGGGGCAGGTGTTGGACCAGCAGATGCCGATGCAGCCCGCGTCTGCGGCCTGCCAGCCGTAGGTGCCGCCGCGCATCCAGTGGTTGTTGTTGCCCAGCGCCACCATGCCAATACCGAACTGATGTGCCAGCTCTACGGCACGGTCCATGGCGTGCTTGGCGTTCAGAGGGCCAAAGCCGCGCTTGCCGTCCCAGCGCTCCATGGCACCAAAGCTGGCAATGCACTCGGCCTCAGCGGCGGGATCAATCTCGCCCTTGCGCAGGTATTCCACCACGCGGGGAAAGCGGTTCAGCCCGTGGCTGAACACGCCAGCCAGACTGTTCTGGGCAAAGATCTCGGCCGCTTCATGGGCACGCTTTGGGCTGAAACCGTATTTGGTCAGGACCCGCTCAAATTCGGCCAGCATCGTCTCGTAAGCAATGCGCATGGATTGTACCTCCTGTATGTAAAAAGTAATAAACAGATCGTTACACTTATTATAACAAGCGGCGGCGCGGTGCGCAAGATGTGCGGCCGGCATCAGTGCAGGCGGTGAAAGGAGTATACGAGCACACACCGATAGCTATGTGAAAAAACAAATGAATGTGCGAACTTCATAATTTTTTAAGATTTATTTTGTGAAAAAGTCATATTGAAAAACGAAAAGAGGATTGATATACTAATACCACAATATCCAGTTGGACATGTTACTGGTAATGCAGGCAGGATCTGATGGAATGACGAATACCTTTTCTTTTGGGTGAATTGTAGCCAGATACTATGATTCCGGGAGAAATTGTACACGGGGTCATTCTGTTGGGTCTTTTTTCTTTTGTCCGCTTCGGCCGGGCGGCAGGGAAATGCCACCACACACAAGATAAAGGAGAACAAAATGAAGAACTACAAGCAGACTGCCTCCGACGTGCTGCGTCTGGTTGGCGGCGAGAAGAACGTTGTGCAGGTCGAGCACTGCTCCACCCGCCTGCGCTTCACTCTGGCAGACGCCTCCAAGGTGGATGCTGCAGCCCTGAAAAAGACTGCCGGTGTTATGGGCGTTATTTCCAGCGGCCCGCAGTGTCAGGTGGTCATCGGCAACGATGTCATCGAAGTGTACGATGAGCTGCTCAAGCTGGGCACCTTCAATGCAGGTCAGGCTGCAGCTCCCGCTGCCCCCAAGGGCAAAAAAGAGATCGGCGGCATTATTCTGGACTACATGGTCGGCATCTTCCAGCCGCTGGTCCCCGCCATTGCAGGTGCAGGCGTTCTGAAGGCTCTGATGGTGCTGCTGAGCACTCTGGGCCTGATGAGCAGCGGAGATATCGCCTATAAGGTGTTCGTCGGCGTGGCAGATGCAGCTCTGTACTACCTGCCCGTCATGGTCGCCTTCACCACTGCAACCAAGTTCAACTGCAACAAGCTGGTGTCTGTGGCTCTGGCTGCTGCCATGATCCACCCCAGCGTTTCCGCTCTGCTGGCTACCGAGGGCGGTGCTTACTTCCTCGGCATCAAGCTGCAGAATATCGCTTACGGCGGACAGGTGTTCCCGGCCATCCTGACCGTCATTTTCATGTCCTTTATTGAAAAGTGGGCCAACAAGTGGTGCCCCAAGGCCATCCGCGTGTTCTTTGTGCCCATGCTGTGCTTCGGCATTGGCTTCCCTGTGGCACTGGTCGTCCTCGGACCTCTGGGCTACAACATCGGTGCTCTGCTGACCACCGTGATCCTGGCTCTGTACAACACGCTGGGCTGGCTGGCCGTTGCTCTGCTGGCTGCCGTGCTGCCCTTCATGATCTCCATGGGCATGCATAAGGCTCTGGTCCCCTACGCAGTTGCTTCTATTTCTGACCCCGGCTTTGAAATGCTGTACATGCCTGCTTCTCTGGCACACAACATCTCTGAGGGCGGTGCCTGCCTGGGCGTTGCACTGAAGACCAAGGACGAGAACCTGCGCGCTACCGCGATCTCCGCTGGCATCTCCGGCCTGTTCGGCATCACCGAGCCTGCTCTGTACGGTGTTACCCTGCAGCACAAGAAGGTCATGATGTCCGTTGTGGCCTCCAGCTTCATCGGCGGTCTGTTCGTTGGCCTGATGAAAGTCAAGGCATTTGTTGCCATGGGCCCCGGTCTGGCTGGCATGGCCATGTTCGTTGACCCGGATAACGGCAAGAACATCCTGTGGGCTGCAGTTGGTCTGGTGATCTCTGTTGTGGCTTCCTTCGCACTGTCCTTCTTCCTGTATAAGGACGAGACCCCCGCAGAGGATGAGACCGCTGCACCCGCTCCCGAGACTGCTGCAGACGCAGCAGCTGCGGATTCCACCATCAGCAGCCCCCTGCAGGGCAAGGCCATTGCTCTGGAAGAGGTCAAGGATGAAGTTTTCTCCCAGAAGATCCTGGGCGACGGCATTGCCGTGGTGCCCGAGAAGGGTGAGCTGTACGCTCCCGCTGACGGCGTGATCGAGTCCGTGTTCGGCACCAAGCACGCCATCTCCATGAAGACCGCTGCCGGTGCTGAACTGCTCATGCACATCGGCATGGACACCGTCAAGCGCGATGGCAAGGGCTTTGACCCGCAGGTCAAGGACGGCGAGACTGTCAAGAAGGGCCAGCTGCTGATGAAGTTTGACCTTGACGGAATCAAAGCAGACGGTTATGATGTAACTACCCCCATCGTCGTGACCAACGCCGATGAGTTCACCATCAAGACTGTGGCCGAGGGCGCTGTGGTGCCTGGTGCCGCACTGCTGAAATTGGAGGCAAATAAATGAGTTTCCCCAAAGGCTTTTTCTGGGGCGGCGCTGTTGCCGCGAACCAGGTAGAGGGCGCATGGAACGTGGATGGCAAAGGCCCCAGCGTGGCCGATGTTGCCACCTACAAGCCCAACACCGACGTGAAGGATTACAAGTCCCATGTTGCCATGGACGACGCACACATTGCTGCCGCCATGGCCGACCCGGATGATACCTATTATCCCAAGCGCCGCGGCATCGACTTCTACCATCATTACAAAGAAGACCTGAAGCTGTTTGCCGAGATGGGCTTTACCATGCTGCGCGTTTCCATTGCATGGACCCGCATCTTCCCCACCGGCGAGGAAGCAGAGCCGAACGAAAAGGGCCTGCAGTTCTACAGCGACCTGTTCGCTGAGATGCACAAGAACGGCATCGAGCCGCTGGTCACGCTGAGCCACTACGAAATGCCGCTGGCACTGGCCACCAAGTACAATGGCTGGGTGGATCGCCGCGTGATCGACTGCTTTGCAAAGTTCTGCCATGCGTGCTTTGAGCGCTACAAGGATCAGGTCAAGTACTGGCTCACCTTCAACGAGGTGGACAGCGTGATCCGTCACCCCTTCACCACCGCCGGCATCATCCCCAGCCGCGTGCCCGAGGATAAGATGCTGGAGACCTGCTATCAGGCCCTGCACCACCAGCTGGTGGCCAGCGCTATGGTAGTAAAGGACTGCCACGAGATCATCCCCGGCAGTAAGGTGGGCTGCATGCTGACCAAGCTCACCACCTATGCCCGCACCTGCGCACCCGATGATGAGCTGGCTACTCAGGCAAAGAATCTGGAAAACCTGTTCTACGCCGATGTGCATGTCTGGGGCGAGTACCCCCGCCTGATCCTCAAGATGTTCGAGCGCAAGGGCATCCATGTGGAAATGCTGCCCGAGGATGCCGCCACCCTGAAGGCAGGCTGTGTGGACTTTGTTTCCTGCAGCTACTATATGACCATGACCGAGTCTGTGGACCCGAACGCAGAGCGTACCCCCGGCAACACCGTGCTGGGTGTCAAGAACCCGTATCTGCCCTCCACCGACTGGGGCTGGCAGATCGACCCCAAGGGCCTGCGCTACAGCCTGATCGAGCTGTACGACCGTTACCGCAAGCCGCTGATGGTGGTGGAGAACGGCATGGGTGCCAAGGATGTGGTGGAGGCCGACGGCTCCATCCACGACCCCTACCGTGTAGAGTACTTCCGCCAGCACATCAGCGAAATGGGCAAGGCCATCGATGAGGGTGTTGAGATGTGGGGCTACACCACATGGGCACCCATCGACCTGATCTCTGCATCCACCAACCAGATGTCCAAACGCTATGGCTTTATCTATGTGGATCAGGATGATCTGGGCAACGGTACTCTGGCCCGCAGCCGTAAGGACAGCTTCTACTGGTACAAGAAGGTCATTGCTTCCAACGGCGAAGATCTGGACTAAGCGGCAGTCTTAAGGTTTCAACGGAAGGAGGAGGGACCGATGCACATTCAGAAGGTGCTGAACAGCAGTGTTGTGCTGGTGCAGGATGACAGCGGCGAGGAATCCATCCTGCTGGGCAAGGGCATCGGCTATGGCCGCAAGGCGGGCGAGCCCATTGAACGGCAGCCCTCAGACCGCGTGTTCCTTCCATTGTCCAACCCGGACGCACAGCCTATGCTGGAGCTGTTTTCCAGCATTCCGGCATCCTATCTGGAATTGACGCAGGACATTGTGGACGACGCAGAGCAGTCGCTGGGAGTCAAGCTTTCGGCGCACATCTATCTGCTGCTGACCGATCACCTGCATTTTGCAGTGGAGCGCCAGCAAAAGGGTCTTGTGGTGACCAACCGCATCTTCTGGGAAATCAAGCATTTTTATCCCAAGGAGTACGCGGTGGGCCAGCGCGGCCTGCAGAAGGTAAAGGCAAAGCTTGGCATCGAGCTGCCGGACGAAGAGGCAGGCAACATCGCCTTCCATATCGTCAACGCCCGGCAGGACCCGCAGGCCGGCTACGATGCCATGCGGGCAGCGCAGCTGATCGGTGAGCTGTCCAACATTGTCACCTACAGTATGCACTGTCCGGTGAGCACCGAGAGCATCCACTATGCGCGGTTCGTGAGCCACCTGCAGTATTTTGCCGAGCGGTTCTTCTCCGGCAAACTGATGGACAGCGAAGACGACTTTTTGTTCCAGCAGATGCAGCAGAATTATCCGGCAGCGGTGACCTGCGCGGAAAAAATACGCACCTTTGTGCTGCGCAAGTACGGCGTGTTTTTGCCCAACGAGGAAACCGCCTATCTGGCGCTGCATGTGGCGCGGCTGACGAGCGGCAAATAAAATCAGAAAAAGGGGAGAGCTGCCTTGCGGAAGGCGGCTCTCCCTTTGGGTTTTGAAAAAGGGAAGGGAAAAGGAAAAAACAATGGAGATAAGTCTGTTATTGATGCAGCAGATCGCACAGCTGTTCCTCATTCTGATCATGGGCTATGCTGTGGTCAAGGTAGGGCTGCTGAAGGCCAGCGACAGCCGGGTGCTCTCAGTGGTCATGGTCTATCTGGTCACGCCCTGCGTGATCATCAACGCATTCCAGATCGACGATACGCCGGAGATCCGCAAGGGCCTTTTGTACTCCATGGCTATTGCGGCGGTTATCCATGTAGTGCTGCTGGTGCTCAGCGCCCTGTTGAGCCGCCCGCTCAAGCTGGATGCCGTGGAACAGGTGAATGTGATCTACAGCAACGCCGCTGCACTGGTGATCCCGTTGGTCAAGGCTCTGATGGGCGATGCGTATGTCATTTACTCCTGCGCATTCATCATTGTGCAGCTGGTGCTGCTGTGGACCCACGCCAGTTCCCTTTTGCAGGGCAGCAGTGCGCTGGACTGGAAAAAGGTGCTCACCAATATCAACATGATCGCCATTGCAGCCGGTGCACTGCTGTACTGGTTCCGTGTGGTGCTGCCTGCACCGCTGCAGAATACCATGAGCACAGTGGGCAACATGATGGGACCGATGGGCATGCTGCTGGCCGGTATGGCCATTGCAGAAAAGCCGCTGCGGGAGGTGTTCTGCACCCGCCGCAACTATCTGCCCACAGTGCTGCGTCTGGTGGTATGCCCGCTGGTGGTTCTGGTGCTGCTGTGGGTCTGCCATGCATCCAGCTGGGTGGCCGACGGCAAGAACATCCTGATGACGGTCTACCTTGCCGCCATCACCCCTGCTTGTGCTACTGTTACCTCCATGGCTCAGCTCTATGACCGCGATGCGGCGCATTCCAGCGCGCTGTATGTGCTGACCACTCTGCTTTCCATTGTGTCTATGCCGGTAATGATCGGCCTGTTCGATCTGCTGCTGTGATGAGCTGCGCTTATTCCCTCTGCCAAAATACAATAGAAAGGAACCAACCTCAATGAATCAACCCAGAGACAAGGGCCTGAACGGCAACGAAAAGATCGAGCAGGCGGTAGCCGCCCTGCAGCAGGAGCCCACGCAGGAACAGCTGGCCCACACCCTTACCGTGATCCGGCGGCGCATAAAGGAGCATGGCCAGCTTGTCGTGGCGGTGGAGCCCAATTTGGGCAGTGAACAGATGCAGCTGCGGGCCATCCGGACGGCCGATGGCGCAAGCTGGTGGTATGCATTCACCAGCTTTGACGAGGAAATGAAGGGAGCCGAGCCGGTGCAGTCCACCTTTCTTGTGGATATGGAAAAGCTGTTTGATGCAGCACTTGCCGTGCCGGAGATCAGCGGCATCATCCTGAACCCGTGGAACCGCACCATCCAGCTGGATAAGACCCTCATCCGCATTATCAAGGGTGCATGAGTGCGCACCGCAAACCTGCGATACATGGAGGAAACAAAAATGTTCAGACCCATGAGAAGAGCCAGCCGCGCCATCCCGGAAGAAGCTGCAAAGCACCTGTTGCAGCAGTCCCGGCGGGGCGTGCTGGCAGTGAACGGCGACAACGGCTATCCCTTTGCGATCCCGGTAAATTATTACTACGATCAGGAGCACGACAAAATCTACTTCCACGGTGCAAAGTCCGGCCAGAAGGTGGACGCGCTGAAACAGAATGATAAGGTATGCTTTACCGTTTACGGCAACGAACACTTTGAGCCGGGCGACTGGGCACCTTATGTGCAGAGCACCGTGGTGTTTGGCCGCTGCCATCTGATCGACGATGCTGCTGCTACCGAGGCCCGCGTGCGGGAGCTTGGCATGAAGTATTACCCCGGCAAGGAAGAGGTGGAAAAGGAAATTGCGCTGGACATCAAGGCCGTGCAGCTTTACGAGATCACCATTGAACACCTCACCGGCAAACAGATCCAGGAAAAGTAAAAATAAAACAGGGGACTGTTGCAAAATAAAAATGCGATAGCAACTTGCACAAAGAAATAGCACAAAATCAAAAACGCGGAGCCTTTTTTAAGCCGTTTTGGCTGTGAAAAGGTTCCGGGTTTTGTGCATTGTTTTTTCAGAGAGCTATTTTGCAACAGTCCCGTATAGATCAGTTTGCAGGGAAAGGCCCGGCGGTTATCTGTGTTCCGGGCATTTGGGGGCCGCCTTGGTCAGCATCTGCTGGAACTTGCGGGCTGCCGTGTTCAGCGGACGGTGATGGTCGTACACAAGGCAGATGGAGCGCTGAGGGATGATCTCCTGCAGATGCAGCTGCACGATCTCACCGCGGGCCAGTGCATCCTGTGCCATGGGCTGGGGCAGGAACGCAATGCCCAGCTCACTTTTGACAAGGGTCAGCATCTGGTCGGTGGTGGCAGCCTCGGTATCCGGCTTCAGCACCGCACCGTGATCCAGAAAGAACTGCCGGTAAAAGGCGCGGGTCATGCTTTCGTCGCTCAGGGAAATCAGCGGATAATTGTTCAGCTCCTTCAGCGAAAGGTTCTGGCTGGAAAGGGCAGTAAAGGTCCTGCCGCCCACAAGCACCTCATAAAAGGGCTTCAGCTCCACCATTTTCAGGCCGCTTTCCACCTCGGCAGGGGTGGTGATGATGGCAAAATCCACCTCGCCGTTTTTCACGGCCTGCAAAGCCTGCGGCGTGGAGTGGTTGGAGATGCGCAGGCGGATGCCGGGATAGTCCGTGTGGAAGGCGCGCAGCTTTTCTGCAAGGTAGATGTTCAGCGCAGTTTCGGTAGCGCTGATGCTGATCGCACCGTGTTCCAGCGTGGCGCTGGCGCTCAGCTCTTCTTCTGCATCCTGGATCTGCACCGCCGCAGATGCAATGCGGGAGTAAAGCAGTTCACCCTCCGGGGTAAGGGTAACGCCGCGGTTGGAGCGGATGAACAGTACGCAATTCAGCTGGCTTTCCAGCCGGTTCATCGAGTGGGTGATGTTGGGCTGGTTGTTGCCCAGCACCCGCGCGGCTTTGGTGAAATTCTGATATTTCGCGACATAATAAAAGATTTTGTAATATTCCCAGTCCACATACATGGCGGCGTGCCCTCTTTCATGTCAATTTTGTATCGTGATCATGTGCAGGATACTTTTTACACATTCTCTACTTGCTAGTATAATAACACCGCAATCAAAAATTGCAAGAGGGAATTCAAAAGTATAAAGTGGTTTGAACGGAGGCGGTTCTTATGTCTGAGATCAAAAAGGTCGTGCTGGCCTATTCCGGCGGTCTGGATACTTCCATTATCATCCCATGGCTGAAAGAGCATTACAACAACTGCGAGGTCATTGCAGTGTGCGGCAATGTGGGCCAGAAGGGCGAGCTGGAAGGTCTGGAAGAGCGCGCCAAGGCAAGCGGTGCTTCCAAGCTGTACGTAGAAGATCTGACCGATGAATTTGTGGAGGATTACGTCATCCCCACCATGCAGGCCGGGGCCGATTACGAGGGCTATCTGCTGGGCACCAGCTTTGCACGACCCATTCTGGCAAAGCGTGTGGTGGAGATCGCCCGCGCCGAGGGTGCAGATGCCGTGTGCCACGGCAGCACCGGCAAGGGCAACGATCAGGTGCGCTTTGAACTGGCCATCATGCACTTTGCACCGGACCTGAAGATCATCACTCCGTGGCGTGAGTGGGACATCCAGAGCCGTGACGAAGAGATCGACTATGCCGAGGCACATCACATCCCGCTGAAGATCAACCGCGAGACCAACTACTCCAAGGATAAGAACCTGTGGCACCTGAGCCATGAGGGCCTTGACCTTGAGGACCCGGGCAACGAGCCGCAGTACGATAAGCCGGGCTTTTTGGAGCTGGGTGTCAGCCCCAAGACCGCACCGGACAAGTCCGAGTTCGTGGAGCTGGCATTTGAAAAGGGCGTGCCGGTGAGCCTGAACGGCGAAAAGATGAAGCCCGCTGTCCTCATTGCCAAGCTGAATGAGATCGGCGGCCGCAATGGCATCGGCCTGTACGATGTGGTGGAGAACCGTCTGGTGGGCATGAAGAGCCGCGGTGTGTACGAGACGCCCGGCGGTACCATCCTCTATAAGGCTCATGAGGTGCTGGAAACTCTGACGCTGGATAAGCTCACTGCCCACAAAAAGCGCGAGCTGGCCATCACATTTGGTGAGCTGGTCTATGACGGCCAGTGGTTCAGCCCCCTGCGCAAAGCTCTGAGCGCCTTCGTCACCTCCACGCAGGAAAACGTTACCGGTAAGGTGCGTCTGGAGTTGTACAAGGGTAACATGATCAATGCCGGTGTCTGGTCTCCGTATTCCCTCTACCGTGAGGACATTGCAACTTTTGCCGCCGGCGGCGACTACAAGCAGAGTGATGCTACCGGTTTTATCAGCATCTATGGTCTGCCCACCAAGGTACAGGCTATTGTAAATAACGAAAAAGAAGGTAAATAAGAAGTTATGCTTACCGCAGTTACTGGTATCAATTGGGGCGATGAGGGCAAGGGCCGCGTCATCGACCTGTTAGCCGAAAACGCCGATGTGGTGGCCCGCTATCAGGGCGGCAACAATGCCGGCCACACCGTTGTAACGGAGCAGGGCAAGTTCATCCTGAACCTGCTGCCCTCCGGCATCCTGCACCCGGACGTTGTCTGTGTGCTGGGTGCGGGCATGGTGATCGACCTCGACCATCTGGCCGGAGAAATGGATGCCATTGAGGAGCGCGGCGTAAAGGTAGGCCCAGAAAACCTGAAACTTTCAGATAAGGCCACCATCTCCATGCCGTGGCATAAGGTGCAGGACGGCTTGGAAGAGGACCGCCTTGCCCAGAAGGGTGCGGCCTTTGGTTCTACCCGCCGCGGCATTGCCTACGCCTACAGCGACAAATACCGCAAAAAGACCCTGCGTCTGGGCGATCTGCTGCATCTGGACGAAAAGCGCGTGCAGGACCGCCTGCACATGATCCTGGAATCCAAGAATCTGGAGCTGGGTGGCTGCTATCATCAGGAACCCATGAGCTACGATGCTCTGCTGGAATGGTGCCGGATGCAGGCCGGACAGTTTGCACCGTATATCTGTGATGTGGGTGCATTTTTGCAGCAGGCCCACGACAGCGGCAAGCGCATCGTGCTGGAAGCCCAGCTGGGTGCCATGCGCGATATCGATTATGGTATCTTCCCCTTCACTTCCAGCTCCAACACGCTGGCAGCCTATGCGCCGCTGGGCGCAGGCATTCCGAACTGCCGTCTTGACCATGTGGTGGGCGTGCTGAAAGCCTACTCCACCTGCGTGGGTGCAGGCCCCTTTGCCGCCGAGAACGCCATGAACGAGGATTGGAATGAACAGCTGCGCAAGGCAGGCGGCGAGTATGGTGCGGCCACCGGCCGTCCCCGCCGTGTCGGCCCCTTCGACTGTGTGGCCAGCCGCTACGGCCTTACCTGCCAGGGCGCAGACAAGATCGCCCTGACGAAGCTGGATGTGCTCAGCAGCATGAAAGAGATCCCGGTGATCACCGGTTACACATTGGATGGCGTGCAAGTCCCCAGCTTCGACCCGCTGTCCGACCTTGACCGTGTAAAGCCGGTGGTCACTACGCTGCCAGGCTGGAACAAGGATATCTCCGGCTGCAAGAGCTGGGATGAGCTGCCCAAAGAGGCCAAGGCTTACGTGGAATTTCTGGAAAAGCAGCTGGGCCATGAGATCCAGTTCGTCTCTACCGGAGCCGAGCGCGAGAAGTTCGTGCTGAAAGGAGAATGGCTGTGAGACACTTTATTGAGCCCAACAGCTTTTCTCTGGAAGAGCAGCTGGCCCTTCTGGATCTTGCCGACCGAATGGAGGCCGACCCGGCACCCTATGCCCACCTGTGCGATGGGCGCATTCTGGCAACGCTGTTCTACGAGCCTTCCACCCGCACCCGCCTTTCGTTTGAATCGGCCATGCTGCGGCTGGGCGGCAAGACACTGGGCTTTGCAGGGGCACAGCTTTCTTCCGCCAGCAAGGGCGAGACGGTGGAGGACACCGCCCGCGTGGTGAGCAACTACGCCGATGTGATCGCCATGCGCCATCCCAAAGAGGGCGCACCGCTGCGGGCATCCCTTTCTGCACGTGTGCCGGTGATCAATGCAGGCGACGGTGGGCACGCGCATCCCAGCCAGACGATGATCGACCTCATGACGATCCGCCAGCGCAAGGGGCGGCTGGATCATTTGACTATCGGCTTCTGCGGCGACCTCAAGTTTGGCCGCACGGTCCACTCCCTGACCGCTGCGCTGAGCCAGTTTGAGGGCAACCGGTTCGTGTTCATCTCGCCGGAAGATCTGCGCCTGCCGCAGTATGTGAAGAATGAATCGCTGGAGCCGACCCATCAGATCTATAAGGAAACGGCTGACCTTGAAGCCGAGCTGCCGCATCTGGATGTGCTGTACATGACTCGTATCCAGCAGGAGCGCTTTTTCAACGAGGAAGAATACCTGCGCTTGAAAGGCTGCTACCAGCTGGACGAAGCGCTGCTGCAGAAGGCACCGCAGGATATGCCGGTGCTGCATCCGCTGCCCCGCATCGACGAGATCAAAAAGGATGTGGATGACGACCCGCGTGCCGCCTACTTTGATCAAGTGCACAATGGCGTGTATATCCGCATGGCCATCATTCTGGCATTGCTTGATATCCCTGATCCAGTTACCGGCAAAAAGGTGCTGGAAGCATGATATAAACCTCTTCCCCGAATCCTAAAAAGAAAGCCGGGCAGACCGCAGTCTGCCCGGCTTTCTGATATTACTTTAATCCACCACCGGAATGTTCAGCCCGAATTCCAGCGGGCGGAAGCGGGGGCAGACGTTCTCGGTGATGCAGATGACCGATGCGGCCAGTCGGCTGCCGATCTCGCAGGACTCGGCCAGCGTTTTGCCGTAGGTCAGGCCGATGGTGGTGCCGGCAAAGAAGGCATCGCCTGCGCCGGTGGTGTCGATCACATCCACCTTCTTGGCAGGCACCACGCCGCACTCGCCGTTGGCGCGGGCATATACGGCACCCTGACCGCCCATGGTGATCACCATACTGGGAATGTTGGCGCTGTGCACATTGGCGGCCAGAACCCTGCACATTTCGTCCGGGGCCAGATGGCCGTAATCATCGGAGAACAGCAGCCCGGCTTCCTGCTGGTTGCACACAAAGCAATCGATCTGCTGCAGGAAATCCCGGCGCTCCATGGCAATACTCATGTTGGAAATGGCCGCAAAAACCTTTTTGTTGTACTTTTTGGCGTAGTGCAGCACCTGTTTTACAGTATCTTTTTCCAGATCCAGCTCCAGCGCAATGGCATCGCAGTCGGCAAAGATCTCGTCGCCCTTTTCCTTTAAAAGGACGGTGAGGGGAGTGGTGTCCGGCCGCTTGGAAATGGCTGCATGCACATCGCCGTCGTTGTCAAAGATGGCCAGCCAGGTGCCCATGCCGTCCGGCACGCGCTGGATGTACTTGGTGTTCACCTTGTGGTTCTCCAGCTTGTTGATCACATCCTGTCCCATGCCGGTGTCGTCCACCAGACTGACAAAGGTAGGGCGCAGCTCTACATTGGCGATATCCTCCACCACGTTGCGGCTCACTCCGCCGTGTACCTGCTCAATGCGGCCGGCATTGCGCCCGCCCGGAATATAGGCGGAAAGGGGATAGCCTTTGATATCCACAAAAACAGCACCGAGCACAACGATTCCCATAGCAAAAAACCTTTCTGAACAAGAAATATTTACGTCTATTATACCGTATTCTGACACAATGCGCCATCCCTTTTGCGCAAAAACTCCGCAAAGGTCAGGCAAGGGCTGTCTGCGCTGTGCGCACCAGATATTCCATGGCCTGCATCGGGTACTGTCCGGCAGCAGTCTCACCGGTCAGCATCACGCTGGCCGCGCCGTCCAGCACGGCGTTGTAAATGTCACTCACCTCGGCACGGGTGGGCACCGCGCGGGTGCACATGCTGTCCAGCATCTGGGTCACTACCATAAAGGGCACGCCTGCAGCCCGGCAGGCGGCGGAAAGCTGCTTCTGGCAGCGGGGCAGCTCCCACAGAGGCATGGCATTGCCAAGGTCTCCGCGGGCGATCACCACCTCATCCACAAGGTGGATGAATTCCGGCAGGGCACGCACACCGGTCATGTTTTCAATTTTGGCAAAGATACGGATATCCGCAGCCCCGGCTTCTTCCAGCGCATGGCGCAGGGCCAGAATATCTGCTTTGCCGCGCACAAAAGGCAGCATCACACCGGTAACACCGCACTGCTTTGCAATTTTCAGGTTCTGCAGGTCTTCCTCCGTCAGGGTAGGCGAGAGCACCGCAAGGCCCGGTGCAGCAATGCTTTTGCGGCTCTGCAGGGTGCCGCCGCGCACCACGGTGCACACAAGGGCTTCCGGCAATGCCTGTGTGACCTGCACCAGAAGCTTGCCGTCGTCCAGCAGAAGCTGCTGTCCGGGCGCAGCCGCCTGTACCAGAGCTGCCGGGCAAGGTACGCCGTCTGCGCCAAGGCGTACAGAGCTGCCCTCAACCAGAGCAACAGGCTCTGCCAGCGTGCCGATGCGCAGTTCCGGCCCCTGCAGGTCGATCAGCAGCTGGCGGATGCCGGCTGCGCGGATCATGGCCAGCCAGTCGGTGTGCGCCGCCAGCGGCCCGTGGGAAAGATTCATGCGGATGCCGGTCATGCCGGCTTCCACCATGTGCTGCAAGATCGCCGGCTGTGCGCAGGCCGGGCCGATGGTACCATAAAAATCCAAGGTTCATTCCCTCGATTCATTTTTTATTTCTAATGTATATTGTAACATGAACTGTCCGGGTTGAAAAGAGCCGGACGCGGGCAGAATAAGGGGATTGAAAAAATGCGGTAGCAGCCTGCGCAGGAAAATTGCGAAGAATCAAAGACCCGGAACCTTTTTGGAGCCGTTTTGGCCCTGAAAAAGTTCCGGGTTTCGTACAATGTTTTTGGAGAGCTGTCTTGCAACAGCCTCTTTTTGTTGTGGGCAATCAGCCCTCCGATGCAAAAAATTCTTTGGTCAGCCTGACCACCGTGCCGGAAAGCAGCAGCAACGCGAGCAGGTTCGGAATGCTCATCAGGCCGTTGAAGGTATCGGCGATGCTCCACAGCAGGCCCAGATCCATCGTTGCGCCCAGAATGGACACAAAGGAGTAGACCAGAAAGAAGGGCTTTGCCACCTTATCGCTGCGGCACAGGAACACCAGGAACCGGGAACCATACAGGCCCCAGCCGATGATGGTGGAAAAAGCAAAGCAGCACAGGGCCACGGCGGTAAAGATGGAAGCCCAGCCGCCGTAGGTGGTGGTAAAGCCGCTGATGGTCAGCTCTGCACCGGCTGCGGTGCCGTAGTTCACGGCGGTGCCGCTGCACAGAATGACCATGGCAGTCAGGGTGCAGATGACGATGGTATCGGCAAACACTTCAAAGATGCCGAACATGCCCTGCTTGACCGGCTTTTTGGTGTCGGCGCAGGCGTGGGCAATGGAACCGGTGCCAAGGCCGGCCTCGTTGGAGAAAATGCCGCGGGACACACCCTTCTGCATACTGACGAACAGGCTGCCGATGGTGCCGCCGGTGAACGCTGCCGGGTTGAACGCACCCGCAATGATGGACTCGAACACGTAGGGCAGGCGCTCAAAGTTCAGCACCATAACGCCCACGGACAGCACGATGTAGAACAGAGCCATAAAGGGCACCAGCTTTTCGCTCACGCTGCCAATGCGCTTGATGCCGCCCAGCAGCACCATGGCCACCAGCATGGCCACTGCGATGCCAACCACGAGGTTCAGGGTAGAAAGCGCACCGCCGCCCACCACGCCGTACTCCAGCAGAGCGGTATCGATAGCGGCAACGATGGTATTTACCTGTGTGGCATTGCCGGTGCCAAACACGGTCAGCACGCCAAACAGGGAATACAGCACAGCAAGAAACTGCCAATGCTTGCTCAGGCCGTTTTTAATGTAGTACATGGGGCCGCCTACCCATTCGCCCGCCTCGCTGCGCTCACGGTAGTGCACCGCCAGCGTGACCTCGGCAAACTTGGTGCACATGCCAAGCAGGGCAGAACACCACATCCAGAACACGGCACCCGGTCCGCCAATGGCGATCGCGCCTGCCACACCGGCAATGTTGCCGGTGCCCACGGTGCCGGCCAGCGCGGTGCACACCGCCTGAAAGGGGGTCATGGCGCCATCGGAAGCGTCTTTTTTGCGGAACATGCGTCCGATGGTGGTCTTGATGGCGTAGGGAAATTTGCGGATCTGCAAAAAGCCCGTGCGAACGCTCAGGAGCAGGCCCACGCCGATGATGCACACCATGGCGGGCACGCCCCAGATGAATTGGTTGACCGCCTGATTGACGGCCGTGATCGTCTCGATCATATTTTTCCCACATCCTCTGTTAAATTGCGCTTTTCCAGCCGAAATGCCGGAAAACAAACATCTTATTTTACCGCAGTTTTTGCGCACTGTCAAATAAAATGCACAAAAAAGAGGGAGGGTTTTTGGCAAACTCTCCCTCAATTGCTTGAAACTATTTTATTTTACTTGGCCTTCGCCGTCCAGCGCTTTCAAGAAGGCTCAGCACTTTCCAACTGCCTTGCGGTACACCGGGTAAGCCACGATGGCGGACAGCACTTCGGTGATCCAGAATGCATGCCACACGCCGTTGGCACCAAGGAAATGGCACAGCACAGCGGCCAGCGGCATGATGAATACGATGTAGCGGCACAGCGAGATGACCAGCGATTCTGCGCCCTTGCCAAGGCCTTCCAGTGCACCGGAAGAGGTGGTGGATACAGCAGAAACCACAAAGCCCAGACAGATGATGCGCAGGGCAGTCTGGCCGATGGCGACGGTTTCGGGGTTGGAGGTGAACAGCTGCATCAGCGGGCGGGAAGCAAACAGGCAGATGACCGTGCCCGCAGCCATGATAGCAGCACTCATGATGAGGGTGAGTTCGTAGAGCTTTTTCACGCGGGCGTGCTGTTTGGCACCGTAATTGTAGCCAATGAGCGGGCGCATACCCTGCACGATGCCGTTGGCGGGCAGATACAGGAAGGTCTGCAGTTTGTAGTAAATGCCCAGCACCACCACGTAACTCTGGGAAAAGCCCGCCAGCAGGCCGTTCAGGAAGGTGACCAGCAGAGAGGGCAGGGCCAGATTGAGGATGGCCGGCACGCCGATGGCATACAGTTTGCCGTCCAGTGCGGCATCCGGGTGCAGGCAGCTGCGGCGCAGTCGGATAGGCAGCTCAGTACGGACGTAAACGAAAAGGTAAACGCACAGGCTCAGCAGCTGGCCGATGCCGGTGGCAAGGGCCGCACCCGCAATGCCCATGGCAGGCACCGGGCCAAGGCCGAAGATCAGGATGGGGTCCAGAAGGATATTGCACACACAGCCAAAGATCAGCGCCGCCATAGTCACCTTCATGCGGCCCACGGCCTGAAACATCTTTTCAAAGGCCAGTGCCGCCATGTTGATGGTGGCAAACAGGAATACGATGGTGGAGTAGGTGATGCCGGATGCGATCAGGCCTGCGTCGCTGGTGAACCGGCGCAAAAAGCCCGGCATGATGACAATGCTGACAATGGTGATGAGAATGCCGTGCATCAGGCTCAGCGCCATACCGTGGGTGGCGGCAGTCTCGGCCTTTTTGTGGTCGCCCGCGCCAAGGTACAGTGCGATCATGGCATTGATGCCGATACCGAAGCCGATGGCGATGGCGTTGGCAAAATTCTGGATCGGGAACACCAGCGACAACGCAGTCATGGCGTCTTCGCTGATGCGGGCCACGAACAGGCTGTCCACGATGTTGTACAGACTGTTCACCAGCATGGAAATAACATTGGGCAGCGCCATGGATACCAACAGCGGCAGCACCGGTTTTTCTTTCATAAAGGTCTCGTTCATAGTGTTTGCATTGCTCCTGTAGAGAAAAGGAATGAATTACTGCAGCCGCGGAATCGTCAGGGCGAGACTGCTCGAAGATAAAAGCAGACGCAAAAAAGCCACACAATGGCTTTTTTGAAGTCATTGTGTGGCGAAAAGTAGCATACTGCTGTAAAAATCCACACGAATTTTATTAACTGTAGGATAACACGGCTTCCGGCAGATGTCAAGAGGTCAAACAGATAAAGTATGACTTTTATAGACTTGACCATTTTTCACCGGGAGGCTAAAATAAAAATAGATACTTTATAAAATAAGGAGAATCCTGCCATGAAATGGATGATCGCATCCGACCTGCACGGGTCGGCGTTTTATTGCAAAAAAATGATCAAAGCGTTTGAGCGGGAGAGAGCAGATCGGCTGCTTTTGCTGGGGGATCTTTTGTATCACGGCCCCCGCAACGACCTGCCGGAGGGTTATGCCCCGAAGGAGGTCATCCCGCTCCTGAACGGGCTGAAGCCGGCGCTTTTGTGCGTGCGGGGCAACTGTGACGCTGAGGTGGATCAGATGGTGCTGGATTTTCCCATTCTGGCCGACTATGCGGTGCTGCCGGTGGGCAGGCGGCTCGTTTACGCTACCCACGGTCATGTGCACAACCTGAAAAACCTGCCGCCGCTGGCTCCGGGGGATGTCCTGCTGCATGGCCACACCCACATTCCGGCGTGGACAGAGTTCGGCGAAGGCAATCTCTACCTGAACCCCGGTTCTGTGAGCATCCCGAAGGAGGGGAGTGCACATAGCTATATGACACTGGAAGGGGAGACTTTCCTTTGGAAAACGCTGGAAGGCGAAGTGTACCGGGAGCTGGAGCTGTGATGGGGGCAATGGAGCTGGAAGAGAACACGGTTCAGATCCGGGATGATTTCGACCCGGACAAAATTCTGGAAAGCGGCCAGTGCTTTCGCCCCCGGAAGCAGGCGGAGGGCTGGTATCGGTTTGTTTCCGGGAGACAGCTGCTTTACCTCAGACCACTGCGCAGCGGAACCTACACGGTGCGGTGTGAGCCGGGCGCATGGGAAACCTTCTGGCACGGTTACTTCGACCTTGGCCGCAGCTATGCCGCCCTGCGCGGAAAGCTGGACAGCCGGGACGACTTTCTGCAGCGTGCCATGGAATATGGCCGGGGCATCCGGGTGCTGCGTCAGGATGAGTGGGAGATGCTGGTCAGCTTCATCATCTCGCAGCGAAAGAGCATCCCGGCTATCCGCAGGGCGGTAGAGCTGCTTTCGGAGCGGTTTGGCGAGCGGCTGGGCAGCGATAGCGAAGGGCCGGTGTATGCGTTCCCGACAGCAGAAGCGCTCTGCTGTGCCGGGGAGCAGGCGCTGCAGGAGTGCGGCCTTGGCTACCGCACCCGCTACGTGCTGCATGCGGCGCAGCAGGCGGCAGAGGGCACACTGGACCTGAAGAAGCTGGCTTCCCTGCCCGATGAAGCACTTTTTGCCCGTTTGATGGAACTGGACGGTGTGGGCAAAAAGGTGGCAAACTGCGTGTGTCTGTTCGGCTATGGCCGTGTGGGCCGTGTGCCGGTGGATGTCTGGATCGAACGGCTCATCCGGGACGAGTTTGCCGGGCAGGACCCGTTCCCGCAGTTCGGGCTGGAAGCAGGCATCGTGCAGCAGTACCTGTTCTTTTATAAAAGAAGCGTGGGATAAGAACCGCGGAGCCGCAGGCAGGAGCGTAGGATCATCCGCTAAGCAAAAAAGGCAACGTCTTCCTCTGTTTGAGGAAAACCGCTGCCTTTTGATCATTTTACTGCCTGCTTTAACCGTTCCAGATCTTCTGCATCCGGGTGAGAAAGGGCGTTGTCAAAATTCTCGATCAGTGCATCCAGATTGGGCAGATGGATCGGCTGCTTTTTCATGCCCTCATACCGCTGGCGTACCGAAAGCGGCATCTTGCCCTGACACATATAACGGCCGAAGACTGTGTTGCTCCTGTCCAGCGAACGCTCCACCTTTTTCAGGATCTTGTTGAAATACTCCTCACTGCCGCCAAAGCCGGCGGTGCCAAAAAGGAAGATATTTTTGCCGTGCAGCTGCTTCAAAAAGTCCAAAGTGCTTTCGTCAGCGTTTCCCTTGTCTGTCCAGAAGCCCACATAGAGGTCGTCCGCTTCCATGGCAGCAGGGTCCGGGGTGCCAAAATAGCAGCAGTTTTCCTGTGGCAGACAGGCGTGCAGCGTGTCTGCCAATAATTTTGTGTTGCCTGTTTTACTGCTGAATACGATCGCGTAGTTCATAGTTTCTCCTTTGGTCGGTAACAACAAAAAACACCACACGTTTCCGTGCGGTGCTTTTCCTTCTGGTGGAGAATACCGGGATCGAACCGGTGACCTCTTGCATGCCATGCAAGCGCTCTCCCAGCTGAGCTAATCCCCCAGATGTTTGTGCCGTGCCTGACGACAGGAGTAATTATACCAGCGCTTTGCCGGATTGTCAACAGCTTTTTTGGGATTTTCTGCAAAAAAATTCCCGCCGGGGAAATGCCCTTCCCGGCGGGAAAAATGACTGCGAAAAAACTTACGCTCTTGCGTTCTGCGGGTCGAAGATCTGCGGTGCGACACGGATCAGGATCACCACAAGGACCGTGGTCAGGATGGCTTCGGGCAGCATGTAGGTGGCGTTGTACACGGCACTGTACAGCCAGCACAGACCGTCCACGCTCATGTTGGAGATGCCGGGAAAGCCGATCTCGGTCATCCAGCTGAAAGCGTAGTCGTAGTCCTTCCAGACGATGTAACCGGACAGAAAGCTGCACAAAAAGCGCAGCAGGCACACCACAAAGGCGCTGACACCGACACCCACGGTGCGGTTGCGGAAAGGCTTTGCAATCAGGCAGGCAAAGCCCAGCACCGTGAAGGCCAGAAGGTAGTCCAGCAGCACGCAGCCCACCTGTGCCGTGAGGGTCTGGCAGTATGCCAGATTGCCAAGGCCCTGCACAAGCTGGATCAGGCTGTTGACGAAAGCGGTCATGATGCCCCACTTTGCGCCGTGGCGGTAGCTCATTACCAGAATGGGCACCATGCTGAACAGGGTGATGGAACCGCCGTGGGGCATGAGCGGGATCTGGATCATGCTCAAAACGGTGGACAGGGCGATCATCAGCGCACCCTCCACCAGAATGCGGGTCTTGGAATAGGTTTTGGTCATAGGGATTCCTCTTCTCAGAACGATAGTACACAAAAACAAAATGCGCCCGCTTTCCAGCAGGCGCACGGGGTTTGTGAAAGAACGGACAGTTCTGCAAACTCCCACGCCGGCATTGTCCGGTCTGGTAAAAGGGTACTCCGCAAAACGCGGATCTCAGCCTTTCGGCACCCCTGTTTTTATGTCCATGCAAAAGTATAGCGCGTCCGGCGCAAAAGTCAAGCCCCGGCGGAACATATCTGCCCCGGCCTGTGCATAGGCTGTACCATAAGTTCACAATGGGAGGAGTCTGAATATGAAGGGAGACCCCGAACAGAGGGCGGTACAGCTGGGCGAATATATCGCGGCCAACCGGGCCACAGTGCGTGCGGCGGCAGCGGTGTTCGGGTGCAGCAAGTCCACCGTGCACAAGGATGTTGCGGTGCGGCTGCGGACGCTGCAGCCGGAGCTGTTCCGGCAGGTGCGGGCGGTTCTGGCCTGCAATAAGGCAGAGCGGCATCTGCGCGGCGGTGCGGCCACCCGGCGCAAATACAGCCGCAGATAAAAGACGGCACACTTCCGAACAAAACGGAAGCTGTGCCGTTTTTTTAGGTTCAGTCCCGGGTGCGGAACTGGCTCAGTGCGCCTTTTTCCAACCGGCTGACCTGTGCCTGACTGATGCCGATCTCCCGCGCCACCTCCATCTGGGTCTTGCCCTGCAGGTAGCGCAGCTCCATGATCCGCTTTTCCCGCGGGGTCAGCCCGGCCACGGTCTGCCGGAACTGCAGCCCGCTGATCCAGCTGTCCTCGCCGTCCGGGTCCCGCACCTGATCGATCACATACATCGCATCGCCGCCATCGGTGTACACCGGCTCTTCCAGACTGATCGGCTCCACCACCGATTCCAGCGCCGCCGTCACTTCCCGGCGGGTGAGCCCGGCGCTCTGGGCAATCTCGTCCATGGTCGGCTCGCGGCCAAGCTGCTTTTCCAGCGCTTCGCGGCTCTGCATGGCCCGGTAGGCGGTATCCCGCAGGCTGCGGCTTACCCGCAGGGCATTGTTGTCCCGCAGAAAACGCCGGATCTCCCCAATGATCATGGGAACGCCGTAGGTGGAAAAGCGCACCGGCTGGGCGGGGTCAAAATGATCGATGGCCTTGATCAGCCCGATGCACCCCACCTGAAACAGGTCGTCCAGATTTTCGCCGCGCTGGGCGAACCGCTGCACCACGCTGAGCACCAGCCGCAGGTTGCCTTCCACCATTTGTTCCCGGGCTGCCGCATCACCGGCGTGGGCGCGGGCCAGCAGCTCCCGTTTTTCGGCTTCGGTCAGCACAGGCAGCTTTGCAGTGTTCATGCCGCACAGCTCCACTTTGTTGTACATCCAAACGCCCCCGGTCTGTTTTGATCTTCACCGGGAGTATGGGATGCGCAGCGGCATTGTATGCGTGGAAAAAACTGTGCGCTTTCCCGTTTGGCAGGAAAGCGCGGCAAAATATTGTTTTTTGTGCGGATCTATGATATGCTGTATTTGCGGCGGCAACGCCGCCATCAGGCGCTGTGCCCACAAACGCAGGCGGCTAGTCCTTACCGGTACTTGGGTGCCGGCTAAAGACGATTTTTTCTTGAAGATCTCGTTCTCCCCGGATGCCCAAGGGCGGAAAGGGGGGATGCACCATGACATTTGAACAGGTCGTGCTTCTGCTCACGCTTCTCGGCGGAGCGATCTACGTTACGTTTGAAATTACATGGACTGTTTCTCACAGTGATGACAAAAAGAAAAAATGACCGCCTCGAGTCCCAATCCGAGCGGTCATCTTTTCTTGACTAATCCGGTAAGGAACTAGCCGTTTGCAGGGCCAGCGCCTTTTATAGTTTTATTATACGCAAATCAGCGTGGATTGTCAAGCCCAGCGGGCGGCAGTCCGCGTTTTTTCACCTCACTCGTTTTCCAATTGTACTTTTAAGGTATGGATGATCCGTTTTTCCAGCCGGGAAATGTAGCTTTGGCTGATGCCCAGTGCGTCGGCGGCCTCCTTCTGGGTGCGCTCAATGCCGTCCGCCAGACCAAAGCGCAGCTCCATGATCTGCCGTTCCCGCGGGGACAGGCTGTCCACGGCCCGGCGAAGAACGGCACGCTCCGCATCCTGTTCCAGCCGCTGACTGATCTGGTTCTCATCACTGCCCAGAATATCAGAAAGCAGCAGCTCGTTGCCGTCGCCATCCACGTTCAGCGGTTCGTCGATGCTGGCTTCCTGACGGCGGTTGGAGCTTTTGCGTAAGTACATCAGAATTTCATTGCCGATGCAGCGGCTGGCGTAGGTGGCCAGCTTGATGCTGCGCTCCGGCGTGAAGGTGTTCACCGCCTTGATCAGCCCGATGGTACCAATGCTGATCATGTCCTCGGCAGGCACACCGCTGCTTTCGTACTTTTTGGCAAGATACACCACCAGCCGCAGGTTGTGGGTGATCAGGTCGTCCCGGGCAGCGGCATCGCCTGCAGCCATACGGGCCAGCAGGGCTTTTTCCTGTTCCGGGGTCAGGGGCGGGGGCAGGTTGGGCGCGCCCGCCAGAAAATGTGCGCCGCCGCAATAGCCCAGCCGTGCAAGGAGCCAACGCCAGAACCGGTGCAGAACATGAAACATGAATACCCCTCCTGTACATCTATAGAGATCGATCGCATCAAGCGCTTCTCAGCGGATGCCCAGCTGTACGGCCAGTTCGCTGCCCAGCAGAGCTGTCCATGGCTGCTGTGTTTCCGGGCGGCAGAATGCTGCCAGAATGCCCGCTGCACTGCCTTTGCTGGTGCGCAGGGCCTTGGCCGGAACGGCAGGCAGCACGCAGTGCCCGGCAATGGTGGTGCAGGGCACCAGCCGCACCCGCAGCTCCGGCGGCGGTGCCGTGCCGCAGGCAAAATAACGGTCCAGAAATGTGCGCAGCTCCTGCGGCAGGGCACTGCGCACGGCGGGATAATAGACCAGAACCACTGCCTGCCCGGTCAGCGGGTCCTGCACCGAGAAGCCGGTGTCGCAGAAAGCCTGTACGGAGAGGGCTGCACCTTCCAGCTCCAGCACAGCGGCAAAGCAGCGGGTGCCTGCACGGCCAAAGCAGAACAGTACGCCGCGCAGCACGGCAAGCACTGCACCGCAGCACAGCAGCAGCCGGCCCGGAGACAGCGGCAGATAGACGCAGAGATTTGCGCTTTGCACTCCGGGCAGCAGTACGGCTCCGCACAGCAGCAGGTTCAGCAGCAGATACCACACACACAGCTGCACAAAATTGCGCAGGCCCGGCACGCCGTAAGCCACAGCTACAGCAGCACAGCAGGTGAACACCTTATAAAGGAAAGCTGCAGGCTCGGGCAGCTCCGGCAGCAGAATGCCCAGCGAAGCCGCTGCCGCTGCCGCACTGCCCGCCATCAGCCGCAGACCGCTGCACTGCCGCGCACACAAAAGCCCTGCGCCCAAAAGCAGCGCTGCTGCGGCCAGAAAGTTCGTCAGCAGCAGTTCGTCCAGATAGATCACGGTTTTCATACACGATCCCTTTCAAATTCCAGTATCTTCCAATTCCGTAAAAAAACGTGTCGCTGTGTGCAAAAAAGCGGCTTCTGTAAGAATTTTGAGACCGGATTTTCACAGTCTATCACATTTTTCACATTTTTTTCAAAAAAGTACTTGAACATTTCTGGAAAGTGTGGTATATTATTGCCATCCTAGTAAGGGACGTAAGCCAAACAAATGGCTTGCAAATATCTTTCTAAATTTGAAGGGAGAAATTCATTATGATGATGCCTGCAAACTTCTCTGCTGTTGCAGAAAACGAGATGACCTACGTTGTTGGTGGTAGCCTGGTTGATGTCCTGGCTCCTGCTATGACCGCTGCCAACTGGCAGAACGTTTCCGCTAACGTGATCAAGATCGTTGGCAATGCTTTCCTGAAGACTCATGGTACCAATGTTCTGAACCGCCTGTTCGACGGCTACTACGTTCCCGGCGATGTGATCGGCTACGGCTTTAACAACATCGGCAATGCTTACAAGACCGGCGCTAGCACCTTCGAGAACGGTGCTTGGGGCTTTGCTGTTGGCGCTCTGAACGCTGGCATGCAGATCCTGGGCGGCCTGTCCGCTATCTACACCCTGGGCAGCAGCTCCATCGGCCTGGAGTTCAAGGGCACTGATGCTCTGACCGTTCCTACTCCTGCTACTCGTGCTTGATCTTTCCTGAATAGGATAGATGGTTTGATTTGGCATAGCGTTTGCTGTGTCAGATAAAAGAGCTAGGAGAACCCCGCACAAGACGAGCAATTGTTTTGTGCGGGGTTTTTGTTTGCGCAAAAACTTAGCAGGCTGTGGGAAAACGGCGCAGGGATGGAGCAGGAGAGGACGATCTCAAAAATCTCCATTGGCAGACAAACCGCTGCAGAATTTTTCAAAAAACAGTTGACAACTCCCGGATGTGCTGATATAATAAATCACGTCGTCAGGCACGGCACGAACATCTGGGGGATTAGCTCAGCTGGGAGCCCGGTTGGTATCAAAACACACCCCCAGTCAGATGGTCCTGCGACAATCAATTCCCAACAAAAAACTCCATCCAAGAGGTTCGCTTCTTGGATTTTATGGGGGATTAGCTCAGCTGGGAGAGCGCTTGCATGGCATGCAAGAGGTCACCGGTTCGATCCCGGTATTCTCCACCAAAAAAGCACTGTACTTCGTTTGAAGTATGGTGCTTTTCTTTTTGATTTCTTGGAGGCTACGGAAAAAATCAGTCAAAAGTCTGATTTTGCAGGCGCATGGACGGCAACCCCCAATTCTTGCTGTTTCGTTGTTTTTGAAAATACTTGTTCGATGCCCGACTGTTTTGCAGGCGGACGTATCACTCCCCCTCGATGTACGGAGTAAGGTCGAAGTTGAACGAGATGTTGATCTGGTATCCGCGATATACGTCTACCCTGCGGATGAGCTGGTTGACGATCATCTTCTTCGCTTCAAAATTTGCACTGTCGTACAGGTCAGCATAAGAAATCAGTTCATCATACAGCCGCGACACTTTATCCATCAGCTCAGCCGTTTTCTCCAGTTCTTCACTGGCCGCTTCGCAAAGGTTTTCCAGCTCCGTGAGTTTCTCTTCCTGCGCTGTAATCATTTCGGCAAGGGTTTCTCTCGGTAACACGCTTTCACCTTTGATGCAAGCTAAAACCTCGGTTTTCAGTGCCAACAGGTCTTTTTCTGCCTTGTTCCGCTGTGTCTGAAGGTCTTGCAGATGATTCTTGCGTTCCGCATTCTCTTTTTCATAGCGTTTTGTAACGATCTGCTCTTTGGGGATACCCCTCATCTTGGAGAAAATCTGGCGGACAGCTTTATCAATGATCTCATCCAGAATGTGGACGGTATATCCCGTCTGCCCGGTGCAGTTGGTCTGCTTGCGGAGCTTTCCGTAACAGGTATAGCGAATACGCAGCGTATCGTCTAACGAACCATCTGCCATTTTTCGCCATTTACGGCTGCTGGTCAGTTCCAGCTTTGCACCGCAGTGGCCGCAGTAAACGTTATTGGAAAGCAATGCCTGTCCACGGGTACGAAGAGGAACATGGTGTTCGGCTTCTTCCGCTGCGTGGGCAGAGCGATCTTCCCGGATACGCTGTGCAGCTTCAAACTCCTCCTGCGGGATGATCTGGAGTTCGGGCATCAATTCGGAGCGGGCATCTCCGCAGCGGAGAACGCCCATGTAGGTCAGGTTGCCGACCATTCCTCGCAAGCTGCCCGGATGCCAGCACTTTCCAGAGCGGGCACGGTATCCAGCATTGTTCAGATAGGTGGCAATCCGCTGTGCGCCGTAACCCTCGTATACATATTTATCGAAGATCAGCCGAACGATTTCGGCTTCCTGCTCGTTGATATGCAGTTCGTAGAGTTCGTGCTTGCGCTTGTTGATGCGGCCACTTTTCACAAGGTCATAACCATACGGCGCACTGCCGCCCTTGAAGTGTCCTTCTTCCACAAGCTGCCGCAGGCTGGTACGGGTACGGACAGAAGTTTTTTCGCTTTCTCCGTCCGCCTGCCAGAATCGGATGTAGTTCAGCAGTTTGTCAGTGTGGTTGTCGAAACGCTGCTCACCCTCTTGGGTACTCCATACCCGGATGCCGTTCCGTACAAACCATTCCACAACAAAGGGAGTTTCATCTGCGATACGACCGATACGGTCGAACATGAACACCAGCAGGATGTCAAACTTGCCCCTCCGGGCATAGTCCTTGATGATTTGCAGCTTGTCGCGGGCGGCGGCCCGGACTTTGTGGCCGGACACGCCTTCTTCCTGTTCTTCATGGACGATGACCCAGCCCTTCGATTCAGCGAACTTATGGCAAGCCTTTCGCTGCATGGGCAGGTCAGCTTCATGGTTGGAAGTGAAATCCACCTGCTTATCGGTGGAAACGCGGTACAAGCAGCAGACGCGGTTGTTGTTTTCTGTCATTGTAAATTCCTCACTTTCATAACAAAAGTGGGGACAGGCTTTATTTCGTTGTCAAAGAACGTCCGGCAATGGTTCGGCTTGTAGCACCGCCCGTTACCGCACTCAGTATAGCGTTTGGTTCTGCATTCGTCCATGATGTCAACCTACCTTCTTCGTATAGCTGGTGGCAAGCAGGATGTTCCGAATGCGCTCAAATGCTTCCGGGTTGGGTTCTTTGGAAAAACTGAAAACAACAGGATAGCCATTGATTACATGATATTGCCGGTCGGCATCACGGTCAGCCGCAGGAAGGTTCTCTGCGACCTGTGAAAATTTATCGATCATAAGATTGTAACTCCTATTATGAATAAATGCTGTTGTCTTAATATGTAACAATGGGCATCTGCGTTGTGCGGATGCCCATTGTCTTTAAGGAGAGATTCCTGTAAATGTCAGAACTTCATCGGCAGGGCATCCTTACGGGATTTGCCGTTGTACGCCGCATAGATGGGGAAAACGTATTTCTTCCATCCGGGCAGCTTTGCCGGGTTGTCCATCCCGGTGCGGTAGATTTCCATGGGATGGACGCTGCGCAGGGCACGGATCAGCCGTTCCTCGTTGAACTCACCGTGATACACTTCCACGAAGTACATCACACCCTTCAGGACTGCGGCACGGAAGGAATCGGGTTTGCCCTCCCATGCGTCCACAATCAGCCGCAGAGCCTCGCAGTAGATTTTCTCGCCCATCTGGTTGTACAGCTTGAGTGCAGTGCCTACGCAGCTGATGCGGTAGTCGCTCAACTGCAAGCTGTCATAGTTGAAGTCCAGACCCACCCGGTTGGTGGCTGCGAGGAATGCCATGGAAAGAGCATCCTCGCCCACGACCTTGGCACGGAGCTTGATGCCCGCCGTCAGCGGTGCAGCGTGACCGTTTTGCTCTGCGAAGAACAGGGCTTCCTGCTGCATCGTCAGACCCGTATACACCTTGCAGAGAATCGGGAGGTCTTTGCCACCGTTGCGCAGGATACGCGCTTCAATGGTGTGCTGACCGTCCGTTACATAATACCGGCCATTGCGAAAGCTGACCTTCGGCTCATTCGCCGTATATTCATTGAAGTCTCTTGCAATCAGCTCAACGCGCTTACGCTGGATGCCCCGCTGATAAAGCTCGCGCGGGTAGATTAGCTTGCTGCTGTGAATGACCACCATCTGATAAGGAGTGGCCACATTGAAAGATGCGTGGAAGTCCATCAATTGCTTCAGCAGTTCATTAACTGTACTCATAAATGCGAGGTGGTATCGGTTTGCGTAGTGAACCAGCCAATGTTCGCCATTGGCAGCAGAAAGAAGTTTGCCCTGATACAATGATGCCGCTTTTTCGAGCAATCTCACCTTATTTATAGCAGAAGTGGCTTTTGCGGCTGCAATGCACAACTCATCGAACCGCTGAAAATCGGTCGTGATATGGAGGTCGGGGTTGAATTGGTAGCCAGACGGCGTGGAGAGAATCAGCTGCTCATCCGAGATAATGCTGAATGCTTGCCGCAGCCGGTAAACGAGCTGTTTGACCTTTTTTCCGGGTTCGTCCTTATCCTCCAGTTCTTCTGGCCAGATTTCCTGTACGATTTCCAACGATGAAAGGGCTTTCTTATTGGAAAGCAGCATAAAGGTCAGCAGACGGCTGATTTTAGGAGATTTCAGGTCAGACTCCGGCAGGACACCGTGGGAAGTGTGGATTTTCAATTCTCCGAACAAGCTGATGAAGACATCATGGCTGCTCTTGATATTTTCTGGCGAGAATGCCATGCTCAGACTGTCAGCCATTCGCTTATCGTTGTATGCCGCCAGTAACACATAGGCCAGAAGTTTAAGCATACTGGTCTGATGGGTGTACCGCTGAGGGTTGCGCACGGCAATCAGGGCGATTTGCCGTGGTTCCAGTGGAATCGCAAGGACGGACTTAATACCTAAGCGCTCATACAACCGGTATTCGTCCGGGTAGGTGTCCTTGACATCTTCTGCATCAGAAACGACCATCGGGGTTCCTCTGCGCACTGCCTTTACCCAGCGGTCGAGAAATTCAGACGATTCAAACTCATTTGTAAGGATAGTGGTTTTATCTTCTTGGCATTCATTGTGCCACCAGAGCGGCTTCCACAGCCCCAAATCCAGATCAACCTGAATTAGACCGCACCAGTCGGCATCATAGAATTTACAGGCCGCTTCCATGACCCGCAGAGCAACTTCCTTCGGCGGCAGATGGCGATAGTATAACTGTGTCTCCAGCTCATTCATTGTGTTCTCAAAATCAAGCGCACACTGAACGTTCTCCGTGTCAAGTTCTTCGCTCACCGAATCAGATTGCCGCATAACAGACACCTCCTGAATAAAAAGCAGCATCCGGGCATTCTTCCGCTTAATACGGTGAATCCCGGATGCTGCTATGTAAAGCTATCTCTCCACCGCATAAGCTGAAGAATGCCCCATCATTTTGCTTTTAAATAACAAAAACCGCCTGTGAGTTGAAATCTTCACAGACGGTTCTAACATGGTAGAGGGATAAAATTATCCCATTCAAAAAGCAACCAGCTGCCATGACCTCGTATATGAGATTTTAGACTCATTTGGCTTTGTTGCCCTATCTTTCGGTAGGTTTACCAAGTATTAAGTTCTTTGATAATTTACTTTTTTACGATTGTTTTTATAAAAGCCGTAAGTGCATTGATCTGCTCGGCATCGAACTGTTTTAGCTGGTCAACAAGTGCATTCATTCCATTGGAGGTTTCCTCGCCGAAATTAAAAAATTCTTGTGGAGTAATGTTGAAATATTCGCAGATGTAAAAGAAATTTGCCATCGTCGGAAAGGCAGTACCACTTTCGATTGCACGAATATAGCCGGGATTCTGTCCGATTGAGAGGCTCATGTCTCTTGCAGACACACCCTTCTGTGTGCGCAGCTCAGTAAGCCTCTTAGAAAACTGTTCTTCGTACATGGCCACCACCATCCTTCTCAACTCTATTGTAGTCGAGAGCATAGCTGAAACCGAATGATTAAATCTATTATTTTTAATTGATATAATCAACTACCTGTGATAGACTAAAAGAAAATGGAAAAAATAAAAACCATGAATTTTTACATTCATGGTTTATGTTTCCTGTCGCAGAGTAGCCCACTCTGCGACAGGATGATTCAATTGAATTTTACCGCCGATTACACGGATGGTCAAGAGAAAGCAATCTGAAATTCTGAAAAAAAGAAAATAATGTCGTACTTACTCGACAATTTCAACAAATTCGATACAATCCGATTGTATGCTCCGTCAAATAAGCCGTCAACGAAAGGAAGGTTTTTGTGTCAAGAAAAGGATTGAACATTTATAAAAGGAAGGATGGCCGCTGGGAAGCACGCTACATAAAGTCGCGAAATGCGCTGGGAAAGCCCAAATATGGTTATCTGTATGCTTCCTCCTACCGCGAAGTGCGATGTGATCTACAGCACACGCTCCAGCTCCAAGGTAAACCATCCGGAAGCGAGGAAAGAACCAGAAACAGTACATTTGAACTTGTTTCCATGGAGTGGCTTGACGCCTTTTCCATTAACTTCAAGGAATCCACCTACATTCGTTATCGGACGCTAATCGAATGCTATCTCATGCCATCATTCCAGACAGTAAAAATCGAGAAGATCACAAAAGAAATGGTAAGGAAGCTTTGCAAACACCTTGAACTGCACGGAAAAAAGGATAAAACCGGTCTTTCTCCCAAGACAATCTCGGATGTGCTCTCTGTTCTGCGTCGCATTCTGAATTATGCAGGAACACTCGGTATATTCGTAGATTCGAAGGTTCTTGATATCAGGGTCAAGCAGACGCAAAAGTCGTTGCCCATTTTAAGCCTCCCAGAGCAGATGATTTTGCAGCAATATCTAGAGGAACATCCCGATGCTCTGAATCTGGGGATTCTTCTTTGTCTACTGACAGGAATACGTATCGGGGAGCTGTGTGCGTTGACGTGGGAAAAGATTTCGATTTCGGAAAGGAATATCTATATCTGTCAGACAATGCAACGTATCCAGAATCGGGTACCTGGGAGCAAAAAAACACATATCGAGATTGCATCTCCCAAAAGCAGCTCCGCTAATCGGAATATCCCAATCTCAAATTTGCTGTTCGGTTTTCTGGAGCGCTATTCCCTGAGTCACACCGGATTCTTTTTGAGCGGTTCTCCTTCGAAGTTTATCGAACCGCGGTGCATTCAGCGAAGATTTCACAAGATTTTGGATGCCTGTGGATTGGAAAAAAGGAATTTTCATGTTTTAAGGCACACTTTTGCCACACGCTGTGTGGAAGCAAAAATCGACATCAAAACTCTGAGTGAGATTTTAGGACACTCATCTGTTACCATCACAATGAATCGATATGTTCATCCTTCGTTGGAGCTGAAGCGGGAAACGATGGAACAGCTGGCAGATTTTATTTCCGTCAAATAAGCCGTCAATCCGAATTGCAAAACGAATTACCGTTGTTTTTTCGCCATTATCGCAGAGTGGGCTACTCTGCGACAGAAAATAATCCCAACAACTCACCTGTGCATTGTTGTACACCGTATAGATTCGGGTGTAAAGGGAATTTTTGATTCTACGGCAGAAATTCGTCTGCTGAGAATATAACAAACTTTTTACTTGAGGAGGACTTTATTATGAATTTGATGAAATGCCCCAACGGCCACCACTACGATGCTTCCCGGTTCAGCAGCTGCCCCTTCTGCGGCATGGAAGGTGTGAACGTTGGGCCGGATCAGACGACGGTTCCTTTGGACGTCCCGGTGTCTCAGCCGGGTCCCAGCGTAGCGACTGAACCTCTGAGCACTGCAATCCCCGATGACGATGACCGCACGCTCCCTGTAACTGCAGATATGTTGGACGGTGCTACAGAAAAGTCGGCACCAGTTGTTGGTTGGCTCGTCTGCACGGAAGGTGTGAATAAGGGAACCGACTATCGTCTGCATCAGGGCCGCAATTTTGTGGGTCGTTCTTCGGAGATGGATGTATGCATCCTTGGCGACAACACGGTTTCCCGCAGCTCTCATGCGATTGTTGTGTATGATCCGCGTAGTAATGTGTATCTTGCGCAGCCGGGCAGCTCTAAAGAGCTGTTCTATGTGAACGATAAGCTTGTGCTCAACCCAATTGAGCTGAAGGCCATGGACCAGCTCAGCATCGGCGACACGAAACTGATGTTTGTTCCCTTGTGCAGCGAAAAATTCCACTGGTAAAACGAAATAAGGGGGAATCGTTGTGATAAATCGGGCTGGAAATAAAGAAAAGGCAAAACGTGTTCTGAATGAAAACGGAAATCTGTCCGGAATGGTCGGCATGGAGATTCTGTATCGGGTGATTGCGGCAATCACAAGTGTCCTGCTGGGTGCGATGATCGCAGGCGGCATTGGGGTCGTGTCGGCGGTTGTGTCGGCACCGTTCAAGCTGTTTGGTCTGGCGGGAATCATCATTGCCTATGTGCTGATTACTCCGATTGCAACGCTCGTCGGTGCTATCGCCGGTGGAGCAGTTGCCGGGCCGTTTGAAGTGGCACGATACCGGTACTATCTTTCTCTGCGGAAGAATGGAATCCGACCAAAAGTCACCTGCATCTTTGATGCATTTGATTTCTTTATGCAATTTGCCCTTGTTACAGGAGTGCGGATGCTGACGATCATGTGGATCCCGGTTCTGATCCAGTTTGCTACGCTGTTGCTGGCGGCTGTTGTTGCAGCGGCTTCTCGGAGTTATCTGGCGGCAATGCTGCTGGTGATGATCGGCATGATTGCAGCTCTCGTTGTTGCGGCCTACCGTTCATATCAGTTCTGGCCTATGGCTCTGGTGCAGGCAGATCATCCGCAGCTGAATGCAGAACAGGTTATGGAACGCTGCAAGGTAATGACGGAAGGTCATAAATTCGACCTGTTTGTCTTTGACCTCAGCTATCTCGGCTGGAATATTCTGAGTCTGCTTACCGGCGGTATTCTTTCTGTCCTGTATGTTGCACCGTACAAGATGATGGCAACTGCTTTTGTTTATGAAGAAATGAAGGGCCGCCCGGTCATGGTGGATGACATCAAACCGTCCACTGACGGCAACGGAATGACGATTGCTGTAGATCCGAAAAAATTGATGGGGATTGGCAGCACCGGTGGAAAGAAGCCGACTTCTCATATCCCGGCTGCTTCCAGAGCTGCGGGAGCAGCTCTGGAGGGGGTCGCCGGTATGTATGCGGGCTCGAGCTATCCGCTGGAGCCGAACCAGCCGGTCATTCTGGGCAGAGACCCTGCCTATGCGAAGATCGTTTTTTCTCAGGGTGCGCAGAAGATCAGCCGCCGCCACTGTGAGGTCATGTTCAACAGTCAGGTTCAGAAATATCGTGTTACCGATTTTTCCAGCAACGGCACCTACGTAAACGGAAGCCGCCTCCCTGCGAATTCTCCGGTGCTGCTGACCCGGGGAACGGAGCTTGCATTGGGCGATAACAACAATATCATCCGGCTGAGCTGAGTGATGCAGTATGCCTGAGAGACGCAGAAAAAGAACGAATCAGGATCGCGGAACAGATGAGGTGAAGCAGGATCGGAGCTTACTGTTGTATGTGCTGCTGTCTTTCGTGACGTTTTCGGTCTACCATTTTTATTTCATGGACTTGTGGGCGAAGGATGTCAACATTCTGTGCGAAAAGGATGGAAAACATACGGTGGGCGTCGAAAAAATGATGCTGTTCAGTGTCCTGACATTCGGCGTGTACAAATATGTGTGGCTTGCGGAGATCGTGGATCGCATTTGTGACAATGCGGCGGAATACGATGTGGAGGTCCGGCAGGACAGCGAAACCTTCTTTGTATGGATGATCCTGGTTCCGGTTCTTGGATATCTCGTCGCAATGTATCGAGCAATTCAGGATACGAACCGACTGGCTGAGGCATATGAGCGGAGCAGGCAAAAGCGCACGGAAGTGCACGACAACCCCAACACGAAACCTCCCCCGCCCTGTATGCGGGGGAGACTGTCTGGGTTGACCGGAAGTTTGGCGGGCAGAAGCTTTGAGCTGATACCCGGACGATCGGTGGAACTGGGTCGGAACCCAGCGGAGGTGTCGCTTATCGTAAGAGGCGAAAAAATCAGCCGGATTCACTGTACGGTTCAATATAATGGAAAGGATCTTGGGTTTAATGTTACCGACCATTCCCGGAACGGGGTATTCGTCAATGGGGTGCGTATTCCTTATAATGTGCCGACTTATGTGTCCGGGAAAAGTATTGTCGCACTGGCAGATGGTGCAAATAAGTTTCAGCTGATAGAAGCGGCGGACGAAGATGATAGGAGTCCGGCTTTAGGAGCAGACAATGAAGAGTAAAAAAATCATCGTTGCAGCACTGGTGGCAGTGGCTGCAATAGTACTGGCAGGATGCAGTCCGAGAAGCTCGATGGCAACATTATCCACCGATTCAGATTCGGAGACGGCAGAGGTCTTTTCGCTAGCCAAGGTCTTGAATCTTGGAACGAACTACTTGACCTCGCTGGATTATGATAACGCAATCTTGCAGTATATCGATATCATCCAGCACGACCCGACGAACAAGGAAGCCTATGCGGGCCTGTATGCCGCTTATGCAGCACAGGGAAAAGCCGATGAGGCAAACAAGGTCTTTGAACAGGCGCAGGAAGTGTTTGATGACGAGGCGGACTTTCTTCCAGGATTTCTGGATGATGCAAAGCTGGTCTTTGAAAGCGGTGGTGGAAACGTTCCCTTCCAGATGCTTTCGGAACACTTTTGGAATGACTTGAATTCGGTCTTTGCAAAAGACGTGGGCGAGGCGTGGATTGCGGCAGACCCGCAGAATGCCGACCCCTATGCCCTGCTGGGAGCACACTATGCGGCACTAGACGATGAAATCGGCATTGAGAAACTGCTCCAGAATGCGGAAACAAATGGCGTCGATTTCAACACCATCGATACCAAGATCAAAACGAACTCGGATGGAACCTGCACGCTGACGGTACAGATTAATGATTTCCTGAAGGATGAATCGGGGCAATCGGCATCTGTAAGTGTCAAGGTTGATGCGAAAGACAACGCTAAGACGGTCACCCAAAAGGTGGCCGAGAAAGCAGCGGACAGCGCAGCAAGCAAGGTCGTGGAAAAAAGCGGACTCACCGGCGAAGCGGCCGGCATCGCAAATTCGATGGCTCAGGAGGCTCTCCGAAAGGGCCTCGGCAGCGCGGGAAGCGGACAGGGAACCGAATCGTCCGGGACAGTGACGGCGCCTACCTATGACCCGTCGCAGGACAGCGGCGAAAGCGATGATTTTGACTGGTCGCAGATTCAATCGGAGTTTGATAGTCTGAAAGACGAATTTCCGTCTTAAAAGTCGTGTGGAGGAATGTGCATGAATTATAACGAAACCAGTCAATGGGCGGCGGATCTTGGAAGCGGCTACAGTTCGATCCGACCTCTTGGCGAGGGCGGGATGGGCACACTGTACCGCGCGCACAAAGACAGTCTGGATGTTGATGTCGTCATCAAGCGTGTAAAACAGAAGTTCAAGGGACGGATGGACGAGCGCGCGGAGGCCAATATCCTCAAAACGTTGAAGCACAAGTATCTTCCGAGAATCTATGACGTGATTGAAAGCCCGAGCGGCTATGTCTATACTATCATGGACATGATACCGGGCGAGAACATGCAAAACTACGTCAAAACGCACGGCCCGGTCAGTCAGAAGCTTGCATACCGGTGGGCCTGCCAGCTCTGTGAGGTAATCGCCTATCTGCACTCGCAGGTACCTCCGATTCTGCACTGTGATATCAAGCCCAGCAATATTATGATAACGCCCAACGAAGATATCTGCGTCATCGATTTCAACACATCACTTGTTTTTTCAAAAGGCGTACTGGCAATTGGCGCAACGCCGGGCTATGCGGCACCGGAACAGTATACCCGTCCGGGAGCATCGCCCGATACGATCGAGACGGTTCCGCTTGAAGAAACCATGCCGCTGCGAGGATACAAAGATGCGTTCGCCTATCAGAATGTCAGATCCAACAAGGGCCCGTCCGGCAGAGGTGTGAGCAATTCTGTCACGGCGGCGCAAGCAACCAATGCGGGTGGTTATGGCACTATCAGCAAGAGGACGGACGTTTATGGCATCGGTGCGACTCTATACTATGCAATCACCGGGCAGCAGCCCGGCCATTCGCTGAAGGATGTTCGGCCCATCACGAGCTATAAACTCAAATTCAGCCGTAGCTTTTTGCTCATCATCGCCAGAGCGATGATGAAAAGGCAGGAAGAACGCTTCTGCGACGCACAGGAAATGCTCCGGGCACTGCAGGATATCCATGCAATTGACGGACGCTATAAAAAGGTGGTTCATTCTCAACGAGTTGTGGCGGCGGTCTCTCTTGTCCTTGCGGTATCAGGAACTTTGGCTATCCTGTTTGGCGTACAGCGAATCGGCGTGGAACGGTACGCCGCTTATGACGCCCTCGTGCGGAAAGGCCGGACGGCCGCCGATGAAATGCGCTTTGATGAGGCGGAGCAGGACCTGCAGCAGGCTATCGCGATTTACGATGACCAGTTGGAAGCATATGTGGAACAGGCAGTCCTTCTCTATCGGCAGGGAAAGTATCAGGAGTGCATCGATGCAGTGGAAACGACGCAGTCGCGTGAGCTGAAATATTACAGCAGACAGAGCGTGGCAAACCTGTACAACGTGGCAGCGGAGGCCTACTACGAGCTGGAAAGCTATGAATCGGCTGCGATGATGTACCAGAAAGCGATAGGATACTCTCCTGATATCCTGAGCTATTATCAGGGTGAGGCGACCGCCCTGATTCAGCTGGGCGATTATTCTGGCGCGGATGAGGTCCTTGCAGAGATGGTGAAAGCTGTCCCTGACGCCGAACAAAGCGGTGCCTATCAGGTCGTTCAAAGCGAGCTTCTGAGAAAACAGGGAGACCTGCCGGATGCGCTGGATGCCGCCCGTAAGGCAATCGGCTCGGCGGACGGCAACGACCAGCTTGCACGCGCGTACCGTCTGGCAGCATCGATCTGTGAGGATATCGGAGACTCCATGCTTTCGGAGGAAATCAATCTCCTGAATCAGGGCATTGAACAGCTCCCCGATGGATATTACAACGCGCTGGCCGGACAGCTGGCGTCCGCATATATTCGTCAGGCGGAAGCGACCGGGAATCCCGGCTATCAAAAAGATGCCTTGCGAACCTATCAGCAGCTGGAGAAAAACGGAAACACCACGCTGGAAGTCCGGCTGAATATCGCAATGTTGCAATATCAGCTACATGATTTCTCCAAAGCGATGGAGATGCTTCAGGCACTGAAAAACGATTACCCCAAGGACTACCGGGTGTATAAATGGCTCGCCTTTGTTCAGGGCGAACTTGATTTGCAGAACGGAGCATCCTACACGAAAACGCTGGGATATTACGAAACGGCTGCTGAACTCTATCGTGCAGAGCAGGCATCCGGCGTGTATGACCCGCAGATGGATGAGCTGGACCGCATGGCACGGAACAACTGGCAGTAAAAGAGGTGGAGAAAATGACGGTTGGACAAATCATGGTGGTGTGTGGTATCTGTCTGGTGCTGGTTGCTGTTTTATTGGCCGTGGTCGGGAGCGTTCTGCTACACAAAAAGAAGAAAATGGTTCTTCTTGAAATCGAACACGAATACCGCTGAGAAAGCAGGAAAAGGAACATGAAATATTGTGCCGCATATTATTCCGATATCGGAATACAGAAGGAAACGAATCAGGATTCTCTCCTTCTGGTGCAACGAGGTCAGACTCAGGACGATGAAGCTGTCCTCGCAGTGATCTGCGACGGCGTAGGTGGACTGAAAATGGGCGAGCGGAGTAGTGCAGCAGTTGTGACAGCTTTTCGTGACTGGTTTTATGAGCGTGTTTTGAAATTATATGTGCAGGAAACACCAGAGACAGAGCTGTTCGATGACTGGGACAATCTTATCCAATCGCTTCATATCCGGTTGAAAGACAACTCCGAAAAGGCCGGATTCCGCAGCGGAACGACAGTGGAAGCTGTTCTTTTTATGAAAGGTCGGTATTACATCTGCCATGTCGGAGATTGCCGGACATATATCATTTCGGATACCCTCACGCAACTTACGACAGATCATACCATCGTCCAGCGTGAACTTACCGAAGGAAAACTGACACCGGAACAGGCCCGGAAAGATTCGAGACAAAGCCTCCTGCTTCAGTGCGTGGGAGCGGGCAAAGACGTGAAACCGGATTATCTTTCCGGTGAGGTTCTGCCGCACCGGACGTTTCTGATCTGCTGCGACGGGTTTCGCCGCAAGGTGACAGAGGCTGAAATAAAAAAGAGCTGCAGGTATTCTTCCAAGGAGAAAAAGTTACATGAGGCTCTGGAAGAAACAGCACAGCTCTGCATGAAACGAAAAGAGACGGACAATATCACAGGCATCCTTATCAGCGCGGTCGGAGAGAAAAAAGGTCTTTTCCCATTATGGAAAAAGGCTACACAGACTGCGGGGAAAAAGGTAATAAAGGATATCTTGCTGGAACACTCTACTCCGGCGGATAAAATATTGTAAAACAAAGGAGACATTATTATGGAGGACAACAGAAAATTTGCAACATTCTTTGCGGATGCCCCCAAGGGTAAAAAAATTGGAGCGGTTCTTTCATGGATTGCAACGGTGATTTTGCTTGTGGCACTTTTTGTGCCGGGATATCAGCTGAGATACCAGATAAAAACGGAAAAGGGGACCTTTAAGGATATCCCTGCAACCATGACTTCTGAGCTTAAACAGATGAAAGAAGCAGCAAAGCTGAATTTTCAGTTCGGTGCGGGCACTACCTCCGATAAGATCGATGAATTCGTTGAAAAAGGCAGTACGAGTGTATTTTCCTATCTTGTCAGTCCCGATTTGCAGAAGGCAAGGCTGGTAAATCTTGGAACCATGAGTGATGCCCCGGATGATATCTCTAAAATTTGCGTGGCACTGTTGGTACTGTTCTTCGTGCTGGTCGTCGCAGCGGCTGTTGCTAGTGTGTTCACGATAAGCTGGTGCGCACTGGCGGCGAACCTGATTGGCATCATCGAGTTGCTGGCAGTGTACTTCTTTGTGTTTGCGGGTAAATTTTCCATCGATCCGACGGACACTTCGATAACCAGCCGTGTTGCCCCTGCGCTGACTATGATTCTGATTGTGCTCCTCGTACTGGCCGCAATCATGTCCGTGGCTTCCGTGATCGTTAGCTATGTGGTGCATGAAGACGAGGAAGCGTTCGTGGACGACTGGAACAGCAACGATCCGAGTCGGGATGCCGAGACGAATCTGGTCGATGACGGCAATGCCACAACCGTGCCGGCAACAGACAACTCGATGACAGTCGTGGCCTCTTTGATCCAGATGAACACGAACCGGAGTTTTGCAATTTACAATAACACGGAGGTTGTGATCGGCAAGGGTTCTCAGGCAAACATCATCGTCTCCAACCCGATCATCAGCCGTGCCCATGCGAAGATTAGCTGCCGTAATGGTGTCTGCACCATTCAGGACCTTGGCTCCAAAAACGGCACGTTCGTGGGCGACGAGAAAATTCTGGGCAGCAATACAGTGACGCTGGCGAATGGTATGTATATCACGCTCGGAAACGAAATCTTCCAGTTCAAAATCTGAGCCGGGAAAGTATTAGGACGGGGTGAGATAAAAGATGGCGGGTCTGGAAGAAAAACTTTGTCCCGTTTGCTTTCAGGAAGCGATGGAGCATGGGGAGTGTCGGAACTGCGGGTATCATGCAGAAGAATCTTCTGCAGCGAAAGACTATCTGGCACCGTTCACCATTCTGAAAGAAAAATACCTGTTGGGCAAGAGTTTGGGACAGGGCGGTTTCGGAATTACGTATCTTGCTGAGAATATGCAGAGCGGCCTACGCTGCTGCATCAAAGAGTACTTCCCGTCCGGTCTGCTTCAGGGGAGGACACCAGATGGTGCCCTCATCCTTGCAGATGAAGAAAACCGGCCTGAGTATGAAGAGGGAAAGCAGCAGTTCATTGAAGAAGCATGCGCCCTTCAGGAGCTTCGAGAAAATATCTCTGTCGTTGACATTCGGGATTTTTTTGAAGAAAACGGGACGGCATATTTTGCAATGGAGCTGATTGAGGGTTGCAATCTGCGGGTGTTCCGAAAAAATCATAATCCGAAGCAGACGCTCAAGATGGCACTCCAGATGCTGTTCCTGCTCGGAAGTTCACTGGCAGAAGTCCATCGTTTCGGCATGATCCACGGGGATATCAGCCCGGAAAATATCCTTATCACACAGGACGGTGAAATAAAACTCATCGATTTCGGCGCGGCACGCTCGTTCCGTCAGGGGAGCGATAGTAAAGAAAGAAAAATTTACCTGAAGCCGAACTACGCCCCTTACGAGCAGTATACGCAGAAACCGTGTCAGGGACCGTGGACGGACATTTACGCACTGGCCGCAACTTTCTACTTTATCGTGTCAGGGCGCAAGATGCTGGACGCACTGAGCCGTGCGAAAGGAGCCTCCTATCCCCCGTTGCACGAGCTGTGTCCCGCTGTCTCCCGGCAGCTGTCGGACGTGATTGACAAGGCGTTGGCGTTCGACTACCACGACCGTTATCGCAGGATGCTTGATTTTCTGGATGCACTGGAACAGGTCGTCCGGCCGGAGGACTACGACATCGATCTGGGGGCACTGATGCCGAAATCAAAGGCATCGAAGCAGGCTGAAATTCATGTCGAGACTTCCGACGACTCGGAGAAGATGTGTCAGGTTGAGGAGCAGAATATGCCAGAGCCGAAGGGCCTGGCCGCATTCTTCCATCCGAAAAAACGCAGGCTGGCATATCTGGAGCTGACGATGCGGAAATCGGGTGGTCACATTTCCAGACGGCGGTGGATAATCGAGCCGAATCGCACGGTGAAGGTCGGGCGTCTGGCGACGAGCGACGTGATGATGCCAGCGGATAACCAGATCAGCCGGAATCACTGCGAGGTGTTTTACAACGAGCCCAAGCGGGAATTTATCGTCAGGGACCTGTCCAAATATGGCACCTATCTGGCGGACGGAAAGCCAATGGAAAAAGAAAAATCGTATACACTGAAAGATGGCGATATTTTTTGTGTCGTGTCGCCCGAGTACACATTCAAGGTGGTGATTGAAACGTGATGTCCCTGTTCAAGCGAAAAAAGGCAGGCGAGGAAGCCAATACCATTCCCGAAGCGATGGATGATATCACACAGACTCTTCTGATACCCGTAAAAGACGAAGGAGAAAAAACGATGTGTGCCGACGCCTATGAGACGAGTCAGGCGGAGATCGCCAGCTATACGTCGATTGGAACCCGGAAAAGCCAGCAGGATTCGATATGCTTTGATTTTGGGGATTTCTGCACAGTCTGCGCTGTGTGTGACGGTATGGGCGGGCTTACCGGGGGCGAACGTGCCAGCGCTTTGGCGGCGCATGGGGTAACGAGATACCTGCTGGAACACGCTCAGGCGGAAGATATTCCTACGGAGATGGGACGCGCAGCACTACGACTGAACGAGGAAGTCAAGAATCTCCGGGACCCGGCCAACCAGAAAATCGAAGCGGGGACGACTCTGACGACAGTGTTTCTCCGTAACGGGAAGCTGTTCTGGTGCAGTATAGGAGACAGCCATATTTACCTGTATAGAGATGGTACGCTAGAGCAGTTGAACATCGATCACAATTTTGGTGCCCAGCTTGACCAAATGGCACTGGAGGGCAGCATAACACAGGATGAGGCACTGCATCATCCGCAGCGTGCTGCTCTGACAAGCTATCTTGGGATTTCGGAGCTGACATTGATCAGCGGAAACCGGATGCCGTTCCAGCTTCGGAAGGGAGATGTGCTCATTCAATGCACGGACGGGCTGTACCGCTATCTGCCGGACAGCACTATGTGCAGAATTTTGGCCGTGACGGGAAATCTGAAACAGGCGGCGGAACAGATGGTCAAAACGGCACTTGCTGTTCCCGGAGGGCACGATAATACGTCGGTTCTATTGGCAAGATATAAAGGCTGAGATCGGAAAATTATAGAAAGAAAGGGGTGCAATAAAAAAACTGGAAGAAGGCACAAAATAAAAGGAGTGTTGCTTTATGGCAAACAGCAAACTTCAGATGCCCGCTAATTATATGGCACTGAACGAAAGTGAAATGTCTTGTGTTGAGGGCGGCGGTATCATTTCTCAGGTCTGCTATGCTTTCGGACGTATGTTCCGTAGCACCTACTACGATAAATGGGAAAGCGAATCCAAAACGCTTGAGCAGTCCCATGGTGCTGTCGTTTCCAAGAAAAACGGTGTATATACTTACTCCGATGGTTATACCCACACAATGTCTGGTGGCAGCAACTGGGGCTTTACCAGTCTCGGTGACTTCTTCTATGGAATCGGCGATCTGTTCGCTGCATTCTATCTGTAAATTCTGAGCTTCTGCGAAGCATCGCAGAGCTTTAACTTATGGCATTCTTCCAGTTTTTTTATTGCATCACAAATTTCGATAACTCAAGCAAAGGAATATCATTATGAAGAAATCTACTGCGAATCATATGCACAGAAAGCGCCGTAAGAACAACCTGACATGGCTCTTTGCTCTGCTTGGCATTCTTGTACTGTTTCTGGGAACGATTTTGGCTTTTTTGATTTTCAGCAATTTGTCGTCTAAGCCTACTGAAACTGTTCAAGAAGTCTCTGCGGTGAATGGAACAGGAATTGTTCTGCCGTCCCATTTTACGGAGCGAAAGATCACAGATCCTTCCACTGCAAGAGACGCAATCAATGATGTGGCGGATACTCTTGGAATTGTTTCAGTAGAGGATGAGCTTGGGACTGCGGATTGCAGCACAGTATTGGGAGATACATATTACAGCTTTCCGCAGGTGTACCGGGGAATACCGGTGTATGGCAGAAAAGTTACCGTATCGGCTGACGCAGACAGTGAAGCTGCACTTTTGACTTCCGGATTTTATCCGATTGAAAATCTTTCCGTTGAAGCTAAAATTACCCAAAATGACGCTGAAAAAATAGTTGCAGGGTTATATCCGGGAGAAGCGGATATCTATGTAAACAATTTGGTGATATTTTCACTGGACAAAACAAATCCTGAATTGGCATGGAAAATATCGGTTCATCAAAACAATTCGTGGGAGTCAGTGTTTTTATCAGCTGTAGATGGAAGGGCTCTAAAGACCTTTTCGAATGAATTGACAGATAATGAATCCAGCAGCAATCGCTTTACAAATGTGTACTTGTATAATGCTGAGAATCGGGATATTGAGGTGGATTTTAGAATAATTTTTGATGATGGAACGACAGCAATATATGATGGGGATGATGATGACGAATGGGTTTCACTGAATAATCAAAAATATACAACGAGCGGAAGCTGGAGGCAAGTCGTATTGACTGCCCAGAACGGTGAGCGTTATAAAAAAATCGGGAAAGGCGGAATTTCAATCTCTACAGAGGCATTGGGTGGTATGCCTGCAACGGAACTTTTGCCGATTGATATTGCCTCTTTGACGGATGGCATGGGAACACCCATCGTAGCACTTGCAAAATTGCTGGCCGTCAGCAATTTTTATCGTGACGTGCTTGGATATGATGCCTTTGGCGATGACAATAAGGCAGTGGCAATCGTTGCAAATGATCATAGAGGAGGTAAGGATTCGAATAATGCCTCAGCAGGTTATGGGAGAAGCAAGATTTTCACGCGAATTTCTGTTGGAGCAACCTGCTCGCCGACAATAGATACTTTAGGACACGAAGTCACACATGCAGTTGAGCAATCCATCAGCCGGATGACATATGAAGGAGAATCTGGTGCCTTGATGGAGGCGATTTCGGATATTATGGGAGAAATAATTGAAGATTGGTATAATGACTCTCCTAAAAGATTATATCCGGATATTCTCAGGCATTGGGATATCCCACTTGAAACCAGTTTGAAGTGGCTTGACGGAGATATTTCATGGATTTTTGGGACTGTGGGTGAGCTTGAGCGGAATCTGGCTGACCCATCCAGCGTACTTCAGGGGGATGGACTACCTTATCCGACGAAATACAAGGATGAAAACTGGCGCAAGTCACAAAATTATGATCCCGAAGCACAGTTTTCTGATCATGGGGGAGTGCATTCTAATTGCACAGTAATTTCTCACGCAGCGTACCTTATGACGCAGCCGTCTGTGGACGAAACAAAGTATGAACCTCTTTCTACCTATGATTTGGCACAGCTTTTTTACAAATCACTATATGGGATTTCAAAGTCTGATATCAGCTTCAGTGAATTCCGTAATGTGCTTGTCTATACTGCTTACTCTATGTGCCAGACAGGAATGCTGACAGCAAGGCAGGTTGCAACGGTGGATTGGGCTATGGGCATCAAAGCAGGTATTCCAAATTCTTTATTTCTTGACGAAAACGAGAATAGTGTGGTATCGATTGATGGTCAGGCTAAACTTTATGTCTATGCATGGGATGGAACATTATGTGATAATTATGATTTGCATATTGCTCAGTTGGATACGGATATATTACCACGGGAGTACGATGAAAATGTGCAGAAAATTGTAGCGTATGATTACACTATTCGAGAAGCAGAGGCATTTCAAATCGATCTAACACCGGGAATTTACGAATTTAGATTAACCGACCCAAATGGAAGAAATCAGGAAGAAGTAGAGTACCTGAGAGTTGTAGAAAACAATGGGTTAAAGGGGTATCCTTTTTATCCGGGATTCGAAAATGCCAATGTGTTAGAGGTCGATATTTCACAGGAGCCGAAGCAACACTCTTATGGTATTTTTTATGATACCCTCACGTGGGAACAGGCAAAAGCTGCCTGCGAAGCAAAAGGCGGCCATCTTGTGACCATTACCTCGCCAGAGGAACAGAAACTGATTGAAAGTCTGAATACTCAGAACAGTAAGCTTTGGATCGGCGGCTATAAAAATTCTGCCGGTCAGTGGTGCTGGGTGACAGGTGAACCATGGGAATATCAGAACTGGGGCGATGGAGAGCCGAACAACTCCAGCAATGTTGTGGCAGACGAGAGTTGTGTGGCTGTGTGGCCGGTAAAGTGGAACGACTTGGCAAACAGCAATACATATGAACAGAGCGGCTACATTTGTGAATGGGAAGCATCCGATGCAGCCGAGGAAACACAGGTCGAAGGTTACACAGGACACCTTTATGAGTTCTATACATTGCCCGAATCGGAATGGGAGTCTGGCCCAATCACATGGCAGCAGGCAGAGAAACGCTGCGAGTGGAAAGGAGGTCATCTAGCGGTCATTGAATCGTCAACGGAAAATTTCCTTCTCTACAGCGCAATGAAAGCGAAAGGGTATGAGAATGCCTACTTTGGATTCAGCGATGAAAGCTCTGAAGGAAACTGGAAATGGGTCAATGGAACCAGCACATCTTATACAAACTGGCATTCTGGTGAGCCGAGCAATCAGGATGGTATTGAGCACTATGCAATGTTCTATGAAAAGTTTCAAGATGGAACATGGAACGATGCAGATGGAATAATTGATGCCGGATGCGCCTACATCTGCGAATGGGACGACCCCACAGATAAAATATCTCAGGGAGATAGCTTTACAGATCAGCAACTGCGAATCATTGCAAAAGATTTGGGAGTTCCGGATGACCTTAATGTAGAGATTCGTCAATCGCCGAAAGCATATTGGGAGGCTGCTGGCCTTTGGGATATTTATGTTGAGATAACTCATAACGGAAAACTAGTGGCATCGGGAAGCTTCGATGTTGAAACGGGAGAGATGGGACGCAACATTTATATCTATACTCCCGTCTGATACTCTTTTTCTTCAAAGCTTCTGCAAGCAGTGCGCCGTGGTACCACGGCACGATTTTTGAATCCGATTTCTAAAAATCAAATTCAAAATGCTTGTTGGGCTGTGCCCAAACCCCTTATGTTCTGCATCCGGTGGATGCAGGCTGCGCATTCCTGCGGAACGCTTCTATTGCGTGTCAATGCACACTCTCCCTGAAAATTCCGAATGCTTTTTGGTGTAAGCGTCAATGGCGCAGTCATGGCATCCGTGGTAAAATGAATGCGTTGTGTGCCTGACACACGAAAAAGAGAGGACGGATGCAGAGATGGAACAGCTTTACCTGATGCCCGGTGAGGAACGCTACACGAAATTTCAGGACGAAAACGGCGTACCGAAAGTTCGGTATACTTACTGTTCGCTGCACGGCAGACTGTTCAATTGCACTTGCAAAACCATGGATGAAGCCCAGCGGTTGTGCGAGGACTGGCTCGTAACACAAGATCGCTGCTATATAAACTAAAAAAGACCGCCGAGAACCGACCATAAAAGGTCAGGCTCTCGGCGGTCTTGGCTTATCGGATTTGCTCTTTTTCTTTGCTGTCCTTTTCCTCCGCAAAGAACAGTTCCACATTCTTCTGCGCTTTTACGATGTCCTGCATCTCATCCCGCGCCTTTCGGTACTCTGGGTAGAGTGCTTTTTTCTTGGTGAGCAAAGCCGAATACTCTGCATTCAGGTCTTTCACTTTGGGCAGCTTTTTCAGGCCAGATTCATTGAAAGCGGCTTTCGCCGTCTTATGCAGCGTGACTTCTTCCCGGTGCGCTTCCAAAAATTTGGAGCAGTACCCGGATTTACGGTAAGCATCGTATACAGGCCGGGTCTTGGCATAGTTGACGATGTGCGCCCGGAGGACGGCGATTTCTGCCATACGCTTCTCGGCGGCCTTGATGGAATCGCCCAGTTTGTGATAGCGAGAAAGTGCAGCATCAGCACGCTCTTTCAGCTCATCCGCACTGCCGATTTTCTGCTCTTGCAGAAAAATCAGCGTCTTGGACATTTCTTTCAGGTTATACTTTTTCGCCCAACGTTCATAGCCGCCGCCTTTGCCTTCAGCAAGTTTCGCCTGAATATCCACCAGCAGTTGAAAGGGCTGTTCTTTGGGTGGCTGTTTCTGGCGGGGGTGGTGCTCCACTTTGCCAGCCAGCACAGCTTTGATTTCGTCCTCGCTGTACCCGACACCCAGAGTTTTGAATCGGATAAAGCGTTTCTGCCGTGCACCTTTGACCGAGGTGTACTTGCCGCGCTTAATCTCATAGCCCTGCTGTTCCAGCTTTTGCAGAAAATCTTCGTAGTCGGTGGGTTTCTGCTGCAAAATTTCGTCGATGACGCTGCACAGCCGGTCGCGGTTGCTTTCCCTCGGCGGGTAAGTAATGCGCTTCTGCCGTTCCCGGTAAGGCTTCTTTTCGATTACGGAGAGCTGATGCTCCAGACAAATCAGGTCGCTCAACCGCTGTACTGCCAGCCCAGAGAAGAAAAAATCCCGGAATTTTCTTGTGCCGTCCAGAGTGGTCGAGTTATAGATAATGTGATTGTGGATGTGTTCCCGATCGGTATGCGTTGCAACGATAAAAGCGTGTTTGCCTTTCAGAAACCGGGAGGCCAACTCATAACCGATGCGGTTTGCTTCTTCAGCCGTAATTTCACCAGGCCGGAAAGATTGCCGTATCTGATAGGCGATAATGTTACTTTTTTGGCTGCGCCCGGTGGCCTGCTCGTACAGCTTTTTTGTGAGCATGAACTCCTCGTCCACAGTAAGCGGGCTGCATTGATAGCTGCTGACAAGTTCGCCTTTTTCAGTCTTGTCAGGATTCTGTGCATAGTTGGTGCGGTCTTTCAGGCAGGCGGCAATAGATTTTCCTTTGTGCTGATGCAGTGCGATCAGACGAGTAGCAGCCAGAGCAGATCACCTCCTAAATGAAAAAGCCGCCCGAAGGCGGCAAGAAGATTCAAAATCAAATCAGGTCCCGGAGCCAACCGCTGAATTTCTCAACGCCCTCCACCATTGCAGTTGCGCCGACAAAAAGGACAAAGCAGAGAAATTCGGCAACCAGCAGAATCAGAAATTGATCCCAAGTCTGGCGGTAGACGGTGTAGATGCCGCAGCCAAAGATATACAGCATCAACGGCGCGACAACATAGCTGGACAGAGTAAGCAGCCACTTTGCCATCAGAGCCAGAAAAGCCACGAACAGAGAGATCGGGGCAAGCATCATCTTGAATAAAAACCTCATATCAAACACCAGCCTTTCTTTTTCGCCCCTATTATAAAGGTATCGCCCCTTGCCTTGCAAGGATGTCAACCGTTATGTAAACCCGCAGCCTCCTACTGCGGGAAATTTTTTAGAGTTCGGTGAGTTTGGCGAGAAGTTGCTTGCCAATAGCTATCAGCTCATCCAACCGACTACGCAAGTCCTCTAAATCGGCGGCATGGAACTGCCCGCTTTCATTGGCCCGTTTCGCCACCTGATTCAGGTTGTTGCTGCAATTCTGAAGAAGGTACGCCATCCGACGCAGCTGTGGTAAATCAAGATTCAGGCAGTAACCATCCAGAGCCATTTTTCGCAGATAAGAGCCAATGCTCAAAATACCGCAACTTTCCATCTTCTGACGAATGCGTTCCAGTTCGACTTTGCTGACCCGGAAATGGAGCTGCTGGTCGCGACGGTCGTTCACCGGGCATCACCATCCTTATCCAAGTAAGATTTGAATGGTCGGACAGGCTCCACTTTATCAGCCTTTTCTTCCAGAGCTGCCAGCACAGAGGGGCGGGCATCCGGCTTTTCTTCCGCTTCGGGTTCTGTCCGGCTGGACTGATGCTCCATGTTCAACAGCGCATCCAATTCTGCAAGGCGGGCAGACTTGGTTTGCAGTTCTTCCTCCTGCGCAAACGGCTTGGCGATTTCAACCTCTGCGGCCTGCTTCTGCTGTTCCAGAGAATCCAGTGCGGCATCAGCATCGGCAATGCGGTCGGCAAAATTGCCGATGGCATTGTCCAGACGGACGATGTTGCCGCGAGGGTCATCGCCCAGCGGTACCGGATAACTCAGCTCGCCGCGGAGAACGATTTGATGCTCATTCTTGAAACTGTCAAAGCGAATGTTCAGCTCAAAGCCGCGATAGGTGCCCAGCAGCATCATATCCGCATTCGGCATCTCCTTGCAGGCGAGCATCAGCCGCTCACCAGCTGCTTTTTTCTCATCGAACACCATGCCCTTGATCGTCATGCCGCAGAAGTTCTCCTTATCCTGCGGGTGTGCGTCTGCGATTTGGGCATCGTTTTTCAGAGCCGCAATACGGTTCTTCGCTTTCTGAATTTCCTCCGGGTAATGCTTGAGCAGCTTATCTTCCAGACGATATTTCTGGTTCTGGTAATCCGAGCGCAGCACCTTGAGCTTTGCTACCTGCACATCCAGATCCATCTTTTCCCGGATGCGCGGGTCGCCTGCGCATAAGGCCTTGACCTCGGCATACGAAAGAGCCTGCTCATCCACATCATCACAGGAGCGCATCGGAGATTTGCTCGTCATGATCTGCGAAATAAACTTCTGCTTGTTTTCCAGCGTTTGCCAGAGGTAGGCGTCGAATGTCCCCTCCGTGACGTAATTATAGACGTAAACTTGTTTGTTTTTGCTGCCCTGACGGATGATTCGGCCGTTGCGTTGGGTCATATCGGACGGTCGCCAGCCTACATCCAGATGATGCACAGCCACCAGCAGGGTCTGGACATTGGTGCCTGCGCCCATCTTTGCAGTGCTGCCCAGCAGGACACGCACCTTGCCGCTGCGGACTTTGGAGAACAAATCCGCTTTCTTACCTTCAGTATCAGCGTTGTGGATGAACTCGACCTCCGATTCCGGCACCCCGGCGGCAAGCAGCTTTGTGCGAATATCATCGTAGACATTGAACGAGCCGTCTCCCTTGGGCGTGGACATATCGCAGAAAATCAGCTGCGTCAGATTATCCTCTTTGGTTTCGTTCCAGATACGCAGAACATTGTCGACGCAGGCATTCAGCTTGCTGTCCGGGTCATCCGGGGTGAGCGGATTCATCAGCCGCTGGTCAAGGCCGATTTTACGTCCGTCCGAGGTGATCTTCAGCATATTGTCCACCGAGGGGTCAACCGCACCGCTATGCACCTCAGCAGCACGTTCGCTCAGGGATTTCACCATGTCCTGCTGGATCTCCGATGGTTTGACCACGACAGTTTCAAACTTGGCTTCCGGAACAGGCAGATGCAACTGGTCGGAAGTCTTGATGTCCGCTGCCTCCTTGAACATATTCATCAGCTCCGGCAGGTTAAAGAACTTGGCAAAACGTGTGCGCGCACGGTAGCCGGTTCCTTCCGGCGCAAGCTCAATGGCCGTGGTGGTCTCGCCAAACGTAGAAGCCCATGCATCAAAGTGGGTCAGTTGTTTCTGCTGGAGAGTGCTGTACTGCAAATAGCGCATCAGGGTGTACATTTCCGTCATGGAGTTGCTGATGGGCGTTCCCGTTGCGAAAATCACGCCGCGCCCGCCAGTCACTTCATCCAGATAACGACACTTGCCGAACATATCGCTGGACTTCTGTGCTTCGGAGGTAGAAAGGCCAGCAACATTGCGCATCTTGGTGTAAAGATATAGGTTCTTGTAGTTCTGGCTCTCGTCCACAAATAACCTATCTACGCCTAATTGTTCAAATGTGACCACATCATCCTTGCGGTCGGTGGACTGTAGCTTTTTCAGTTTCACCTCCAGTGTTTTCCGTGTCTTTTCCATCTGTTTCACGGTAAAATGCTCACCGGACTGTTCCTTGGCCTCTGCAATGGCATTTTCGATTTCCTCGATCTGATCTTCGATAATCCGTGCCTGCCGTTCCGCAGAAAGAGGGATTTTCTCAAACTGCGAGTGGCCGATAATGACGGCATCGTAGTCGCCGGTTGCGATGCGGGCGCAAAAACGCTTTCGATTGGCGGGTTCAAAGTCTTTCTTGCTGGTAACGAGCAGCTTTGAATTGGGGTATAGCCGCAGGAACTCGCTGGCCCACTGCTCGGTCAGATGGTTGGGCACCACGAACAGGCTTTTCTGACACAGGCCCAAACGCTTGGATTCCATTGCCGAAGCTGCCATCTCAAAACTTTTGCCGGCACCCACCTCGTGGGCGAGCAGGGTGTTCCCACCATAAAGCACATGAGCAACTGCATTGCGCTGATGTTCCTGCAGATTGATCTCCGGGTTCATACCGACAAAATGGATATGGCTTCCGTCATACTCGCGGGGCCGGGTACTATTGAACAACTCGTTATACTGCTTCACCAGCAGATTCCGCCGCTGCGGGTCTTGCCAAACCCAGCCTGCAAAGGTATCCTTGATGGCCTGCTGCTTCTGCTGGGCAAGCATCGTCTCCTTCTGGTTCAGGACACGCCGCTCTTTACCATCCTCCTCAATGGTATCATAAATGCGGCAGTCCCGCAAATTCAAGGTGTCCTCCAAAATCTTGTAGGCGTTGGCCCGGTGGGTGCCGTAGGTTTCGGTGGACATGATATCATACATTCCGGCGGCAGATTTGTTGCCGATGCGCCATTCGGACGTAAATGGAGAGTAGCGGACTTGGATCAGGTTGTTATAGCGGATGCGGTAGGGCGGCTGAAAAGTCTCCATCATAAACTGCTGCACAATGGCGGGATTCAGCCATGTGGCACCCAGTCGGATGTTGATTTCTGATGCTTCAAGGTCCTTCGGCTGCGCTTTGGTCAAAGCCTCCACATTGATCTTGAACTCCGGGTGGCTTTCAGCGGCAAGCTGAGCCATGCGCAGTTTATTCCGCACATTGCCGGAAAGATACTCGTCCGCAGTCTGCCAGCCTGCTTCCGGCTCATCTGCATCCGCAGAAGGGTCTTTGAAAATCACGCCTTGCAGCTCTGTGGTAATACGCTCATAATCGCCGGGAGAGCCGAGAAGTTCCGCCATATAGGGCAGATCAACACGGCCATGTTCTCCAATGGACACTGCCAGTGCTTCGCTGGGGGTGTCCACGCTGGTGACGGTGCGCTCCGGGCGAATCGTTCGCTTGGTGAACATATCCGCCTTGCTTTTGAGCTGTTTATTCTCATCGAGATTTTCCAAAGAGCAGAGCAGATAGTAGGAAGAATCATCCTCAAACAAACGCCCATTTTTGCGGTCGTTGAGCAGACCGTATTTTGCGGTAAAAGCGTCATAAGCTGTGTTCAGCTTTGCTTGGGTTGCCTTAATGTCCTCATCCGGGTAATCGTCCAGCTGCTCCTGAATCAGCTGGTTGACGATCTGCCGCAGTTCCACCATGCCGGTGACACGGGCTTTGGCATTATCGGACAACTCCACCTGCGTCATAATCGAATTTTCTCGGTAGTACACCTCACCGTCCACCACGGCATAGGAGAAATTCTTTACATCCGGGTCAGCGGGGAGCGTCTTGCGCTCGACTTCTGCATCCGCAACATCTGGTGTTTCCACCTCGACTTCAACATACTGGCCCTCAATATGCTGTACCGCTTCGGTAAGCTGGTCGGCCAGCACTGCGCCCTCAATGGGCGCAACGGTCAGATCGTGTCCGTATGGGGTGCTTTCGGTGGTCAGCTCGCCCAGCACCATCTCCGGGTGGTCTGCGAAATACTGGTTGATGGCAAAGCCATCCTCGGTCTTGCCAAGCTGCACCCAGTCCGGCTCGTGGTCGATGGGGCGGTCACGCTTCTGCAGGAAGATAATGTCGCTGACAACATCCGTGCCTGCATTTGCTTTAAACGCATTGTTGGGCAGACGGATAGCACCCAACAGGTCAGCACGCTCTGCCATGTGCTTGCGGGCAGTGCTGTCCTTGCTGTCCATGGTGTAGCGGCTGGTGACGAACGCCACCACACCGCCCGGACGCACTTGGTCGATGGCTTTCGCAAAGAAATAATTGTGGATGGAAAATCCCAGCTTGTTGTACGCCTTATCGTTGACCTTGTACTGACCGAAAGGCACGTTACCCACCGCCAGATCGTAGAAGTCACGGCGGTCGGTGGTCTCAAAGCCAGCAACAGTAATGTCTGCCTGCGGGTACAGTTTTTTCGCAATACGCCCAGTGATGCTGTCCAGTTCCACGCCGTACAAGCGACTGTCCTGCATGGTATCCGGCAGCATTCCAAAGAAGTTGCCCACGCCCATAGACGGCTCCAGAATGTTGCCGCTGCGGAAACCCATACGCTCCACCGCATCGTAGATACTACGGATGACGGTGGGGCTGGTATAGTGGGCGTTCAGGGTGCTGGAACGGGCAGCAGCGTACTCATCCTCGGAAAGCAGTCCTTTCAGTTCGGCGTATTCCTTTGCCCAATTATCTTTGCCGGGGTCAAAAGCGTCTGCCAGACCGCCCCAGCCCACATACCGCGAAAGCAACTGCTGCTCCTCGGCGGTGGCACCCCGGTGCTCCTCTTCCAGCTTGAACAGGGTACGGATAGCTTCGATGTTCCGGGCGAATTTCTGTTTGGGGCCTCCGACACCCAAATCATCATCCGTGATGTGGAAGTTTCCGGCAGGCTCCGGCGCAGGTTCAGCATTCAGAGCTTCATCCAAGGCAGCGGCATCCGGGAAGGTCTGCACTTTTCCGTCCATCACAGTAGAGATGGGGAGTTCGTCCAGTTCTTCGTCCGTAAGCGGCGGTTTGTCCTCGTCCGGCTCATGCGCAGGAGTGAGATTGACCGTCAGGTTGTGCAGATGGATGTTGCCCGGCTGGCGCAGCAGCCGTTCCAGATTTTCCTTGCTTTCCGAGCGGGCAACCGGATAGACCTCATCCGGGTCACGAAGCTGGATGTTCAGAGTTCCGACAGTTTCGATCGTAAAATCCTTACCGTCCAGACGGATTGTATCGCCCACACGGTAATCACGCTCTTTTGGGAGAGCGAGAACAGGTTCATTTTCCGCCAAAAACTTTGCCTTTTCCACTGCAAGCCAATCGGCGGCGGTTCGTTCATCCGTCTCTTTTTTCAAAGCGGTGCAATAGGATTCGGCCTGCTCCTTGTCTGGAAATTGCGCCATTCCGTTGTCATTTGCGTAGTAGCCCTCATTGAGATCATCCCAGATAGCAAAAAGCGGGGACGTACCTCCGACCACTTCGCGGACAGAAAAACGCTCATATTCCGGCACCTTGGATTCCTTGTAGATGGTTTCTGCCTGCGCCAGCATTTCATCCACACGCTGGCTAGGTTCATTCTGCCGCAGACCGTCCTCGAATTGCTGCTTGTTGAGTACCTCGTTATCCCACGACTGCCCATGCGCGCTGGTGTCGATGCGCACATCGGTTTCGCCAACATAGCCGATTTTGCCTTCGATGGTTCGGGTGGGAAGGTCAACAACAACTTCGTCACCGACCTTGTAATCAACAGCCTTTTCAGGAGAAACGTCAATAATTTCATCCTGCTGCTGTTCATACAGTTCCC
>OBAS01000226.1_pt1 | contig 61195 bp, 61 predicted proteins | sample 1517591 | NCBI WGS metagenome assembly OBAS01 (sample SAMN04571700, study PRJEB22368) | human gut metagenome | biome: human gut; material: stool | host: Homo sapiens | place: Luxembourg | collected 2012-10-05
AAAAACACAGCCGTTTTACCCCATTTTTTGTTTTTGCTTTGCCCTCTAAAGTATCTTGTTTCATATATATTCCACCTTCCTACTTGCTCAGTTTTCTCCCTAAATTTCGTGGAACATACCAATTTTGTCTTTTATTCTCTGCATTTCATTACACCGGACTGGATAAGTTTGGTGCGGATGTCCTCATACAGTGAAATAATTTGATACTTACAAGTATATTCCAAATAGTCAGAATTGCAATAGGTACGCAGATCACCTCGAAAGTCCGGTCACATCTGCGAAATAGTATAAAAGTCAGTATGCTTCATCCGGTTCGGTAGGTGCTGCGGTAATATCGCGGTAGAAAGTGGCCCATGCAGCTTCCTCATAGGGGCGTACAAAAAAGAAGCCAATGCTCAATGGAATTGTCAGCAGAAGAAAAAGAGAAATCGCCATAGCCTCTGAACCGGTGAAATATTTGAGAACCAGAAAACCCCCGGCATACAGTGGCAACGAGCAGAGCAGCTCCCAGCCAATGAAGCTAAAATCCAGACAGAACAGCCGCCATTTGTTGCCATTCATGATTCGCCGGGATTCTGTGATCGCTTCATTTGCGGTCAGCGAAGGATGTTCGGACATGATGTAAGGTGTCATCGCATAGCTGTATGTTTTCACGATTCCCGGAATCACCAACAGCAGCGACCAGAGGGCGATGTACAGACCCTGCAGGAATTTCATGCAGAAGCCATCCCACAGACGGTCTTTCTGAGAGAACAAGTCCGAGATGGCAGCATCATTTCCATCTACAAGGTTCAGATTAAAATGAGCATATCCCAGTTGAACTGCACCGCCCACGATCAATTGGAGGATTGCCCACAGACCAATGCCGACAAGCAAAACAGCAAGCAGCCGACCGCCGTCTGGCTGGGCGAACAGGTTAAAATGAATGTCCTTTGCCTGATTGGAATTGGAAACGACACTGTTGGAACTGCTCACAATGGTAGCACCGAGCGCACTGGCGGCAATACCTGTCAAAACAGCAGTTTTCCATTTTCCGCGCAGGGCATCGAGAGCGAGCATACGATAGTCGGCAGATACTTTCATAAAAGCAACCTCCTGTCTGAAAACGGCAAGGATTTGTGAAATAGGAAGATGATATGCCACTTTAATTTAGATACGTTTGAAAAGCTGAAAAAATTGCAGCATGAATGAAAAAGAGGCTGTTACACCGGTTTTATCCTTGTGCAACAGCCCCTTTCCTTTACTTCAGCAGCTTGTCCAGTTCATCATAAACGGATTTGACGTTCGTGTCGACAATGACCTGACAGGCGTTCTTCCCCGGACGGATGATGCCTGTTGCGCCTGCCGCTTTTACAGCCTGCTCATTGACCTGACGGTAGTCCTTGACCTCAAAGCGCAGGCGGGTAGTGCAGTAGCTGGCGCTTACTATATCACGCCGCCAGCTTGTGCTGCATTTGCAGTGGAACAGACCAATGAACTGCTGCTTCATTTTACGTCCGCAGTTCGGACAGATCCGCTTGCTGGCTCCCATAAAAGTTTACTGGAGCTTGGCGATAATTTCATCAGCGGACATACCGCTGGCAAGTAGCTTTTTCAATACGGATTCCGCTTCGGCCTTTTTGGATTCTTCTGCGGCCTTTTTTTCGGCTGCAACCTTTTTTGCCTCTGCTTTAGAAAGTTCCTTTACTGCAACCTTCAAAGCAGATTTTTTACTTTTCAACTGTTCCTTCAGTGTGCTAATGTTGTCAGACAGTGCGGCAATCTCGGTTTCAATTTGTTCCTTGGCTGCGGTCTTTTCAGCAACAACAGCCGCATAGTCAATATTTGCTTTCTTGGTACGCACTGCATTCTTGCTTCCTTTTGGTCTAGCCATAATAGTCCCTCCATCTAGTATTGGAATTTAGCTAATATAAGTATATTCTTTCGGTCTCAAAATGCAATACTTTCTTAGACAACAAGAGCGGAGCCTTTTGCAAGGTCCCGCTCTTATTGTTGCCGTTAAGCAGAAAATGAAAATGAAGGAGATTTATCTGACAATTTGGGCTTTTTTCCACGGAGATTCGTTTGAGTTTCGTAGCTGCCTGTTTCGTTCCGACGCTTCAGCAAACGATATATCGCGAACAGGTGTTTACAGAAAAGCACTTTGCCAGTTCTTTTACGCTAACGCCTTTGTCGTATGCTTCCAGAATCAATTTTTGAGCTTCATTGTGCAGCATAGTTCTCACTTTCTTTGCCTCTGTTATACCTCTTTTTGCTCAAAAGTTAAAGTACTGTGCTGTATTATTGAAAATTGCTATAATGTGATGGTGCTGTCGATTTCTTTAATAAGCTTTTCCGTGTTCAGACTTCTTCCGATTTACAACCGGTAGCACCTACGCAAATAGCCACGCTCAATGCAATTGCCGCAATATGCTTTTTCTTTAATCGCATAAAAATCTTCCAAGCTTCTATTCCCTAGGCCGAACGTATTAGTTACGCAGTGCTTTTTCACGCACTTCCGGCGACGCTGCGACAAGTAGATCGTAGAGGTTGACCATATCGGTGACGGCCTGTCGGTCATCGGCAGTCCATGTGTAATCGTACTGCGCACCGGATGCACCGGAATATCTTGTGATGATGGTTTTGGCACTGAGCATCTCACGCAGCCAATCGATTTCGCTGGGCTCCATCTCAAAATTGGAGAAGGCCCACCAAACTTTTTGGTCTGTATCATAGGCGTAATCTGTATAATCCGGGTCGCACTCGTAAGTGTACAGATTATCTCCAGCGCGGACATAGACTGTGTTCAGGTCGATGCAGGAAGAGCCGTTGTAGGAAAAGTCCTCGTCGAAATACACGTCCTTGCATCCGTCGAAGATGTAGATCCACGGAGAAAGGCAGCAGGTCTTGTTTTTCTCGGCCTTGTCATAGATCGGGCTGTTAAACTGCCAGCTCCGCAGTACCTCGTCATACTTGACGTTCACCTTCGCAATGGCGGCTTTCAATGCCTGAACTTGGGCTTCTTCGTCGTCATTCATTTCTTCGATCTGCGCAAGCGAGGTGCACCCGGCGGGGCTGATCGCCAGCGCGGGTAACGCAGTGCCTGCCATCAGTGCTGCCACAATTGTGCCTGCCGCAATAACTTTGCATTTTTCCGAAATTTTCATTTGATTTTCCTCTTTTCTCTTGACGTCGGCTCATAGCTGTTGTAACATAAAATTATAGATACAACAAAAAGGAGCGTTTTGGCATAATGACAAATGAAGAAATCCTTGCTATCCTGCGGCAGTACCCTGATCTGGTCCCCGAGGTTCTGGCCATTCTGACCGAAGCCCCTGCCAAAACAGATCTGCCGTTTGTCGGCTGATTCACTCCGGCTTTGCCCGGGAGCGCAGCAGCGTTTCCATCGCGTTGCGCTGCTCCGGCGTTGCGCTGTTAAGCAATGCCACAATTTCCTGCATCTGTTTGTCGAGCTCGCCCATCCCGGCGGGCTCTTTTTTGTGTCCATAAGCTCTTCAACGGTAATGCCAAAGTAGTCCGCAATTTTTTTGCGGCTGGACATTCTGGGTAAAGCGCCGTTTTTCCAGCTTGTCGGCATAGAGTTTGAAAAAACAAGTTCTTCTGCAACAGCAGCAGTTTTCCCCCCCCCCCCACACCGTCCTGTTGATCAGGTGTCAATGCGCGGGCACCGGGTGAAAAAAGCAGAGGGTCGCGCGTACCTTCCGATCTGCTTTCCGCCCTAAATCCAAAAATATTGCCAAGAGTAAAACATACCCATAATATCATTTTACACCATCTTGTATGGCTTGGCAATGTTTTTTTTGTGTGTAGGGGGAAAAACATGAACAATTGTACGCAAACAATTGTACGCAAGCGAGGTGAAAGAATGAAACGGACGACCGTTACGCCTGAATGGATGGGCGAAGTGAGAAAACGCATGAAAGTAAACAACATGACCAGCCGCGATCTTGCGGCGGCGTGTGGCTGGAGCGAAAGCGTTGTGCGCAAGTACATCAACAGCTTGTACTATAACGATAACCCCCATGCAGACATTGAGATTGCGCTGAAAATGAGGTGACGCAGATGTTTCTGGCTTGTCTGATGTGCTTTATGGCAGGATGCTGGGGGTCTGGCTGGCGTATTTTAGCTTAATTATCGGGCTGAACAATCAGTCCCGGCGGGTACACCGCCTCATTTTGATGCAGTGTATCAGTCTTGGCTGTCCGGCAGGGTGTCCATGAAAGACGCTGCGTTGCTGCTGGGGATATCGGCAAGGCAATTCAAAGGATTTGCCGCCGAACGAAAGGAAGGTGCAGCTCATGCGATTCAGAACGCTTTTCACTCTGTTACTGTCTCTGATTGTTCCGGCTGGTTCCGCTCCTGCGGATATGTGCTTTAATTTTGAAAATTGCTATAAAGCCGCTCACTGTGCAGGTTTCCAGCATGGTGAGCGGCTTTTTACTACAAATATGAGGAGTCGAAAAAGTCCTTTAGTGTGATTCCCAAACCCAAACAGATTCTTTCAATCGTCTCTACGCTTAACTGCCCTCCCCGACGGGCGGTGGTTTGAATCGTGGAGTACGATATTCCGCATTTCTTTGCCAACACACATAGATTCATATCACGCTCTTGCATCAAATCCTGAACACGTTTGATCGTATCCACGAAAATCCCTCCCATCTTTTTAGTTCAAAACTTTTCCAACGATCTCAAATCTTTGCTCTGGAGATATAAGGATTGGCGAATATTTGGTGTTAAGAGAAACCAAAACCGGTTGGTTATGCACCACGCCATAGCTGTCGGTAAGGAGCTCTGCTTGGGACTTGTCTGGGGTATGTTCATCGTATTTTTTCAGATATCCGCAGTCATCATATACGAATATCCCGATATCTCCGCATTCAAGTTCTTCGCAGCGCTTTACCCATACGATTTGTCCGCTATGATAACGTGGTTCCATACTATCACCGCTAACGTATATCCCGAACTCGGCACCAGCCGGAACACTACTGGCAGGCACTTGTATCTGCTGGAACATTTCACCCTCAAGAAAAGCTCCTAGACCTGCCGATACTGGCAGCTCTGACACAGGCATCATTATGTAGTCGATTTCCGCAGGCTCTTCTGTGTCTGGCTGGTAGCGCCGAGATGCAATCAAGTCCATTTCGTACTCAGCGACCTTTTTTTGCCCGATGGCATTTAGAAGGGCGGGTTTCTGAAAGGTCTTTGTAAAGTAGGAAGGTCCTTCCTTGATGTTCAATGCGTGGCAGATTGCAACCAGTTGGTAGATGCTGGGAGTGGTGTATCCTTTTTCCCATTTACTGATTCCCTTGTCACTGACATCGACGCCATAGTGGCGGAGAAGTTCGGAGAAAGTTACAAGTGAATAGCCATTCCTTTTTCGTACAGCTGCGAGAATCAGACCAACCTCATTACTATCCCTTGCGGCGACTGCATCATAGCACACCGTGGATGGGGCTATGTGCATTATGGTGAGCGCAGTTTTCTTTTTCATAACAAGAACACTCCTTTGTGATCCGGTATCTCTATTATAGTATAGAAAACACAAGAAATCAACAAGAAATCTCCAAAATAGCGACAAATGCGTAATTTACATCTCCATAAAGTGGGTGTATAATCGAATCAAATCCACAAATAACAGCTTTTTGGTGTTAATTCTGGACCGAAATCGTGTATATTTGGCGTTTTTGAGAGGTGATAATATGAGAAAAGAAAATGTAAGATGCCCGATGTGCGGAACCATGAACTATGATGTAGATCTTGATGCAACCGACGGCTGGACAAAATGCCGTCTGTGCAAAGCAGTAACCTGCTCTATGGATGAGTGGAAAAAGCATACAGTGTCCGTTCCTCTGTTAAACGAAAAACAGCTCGTGGCACGCAGTATGATTCGCAAGTAATGCACGCTGCATTCTGATAAATCTGCAAAAAGGAGGAATTCTGATGTGTGGTGATTACAACCTTCGCCGTGAGAAAAGATACGTCGAAGTGGATGTTCGTTTTACTCCTGACGGCAAGATCCGTCCTCTTGCCATAAACTATGACAAGACTCGCACTTATGGAATTGATCGTGTCTTGGCAGTCAAGCACGGTACATCACGTTTTGGCGTGAAAGGACATTGCTTCACCTGCCTGATTTGCGGGCAGAAGCGGAATCTTTGGCTTGAAAAGGGCAAGTGGTTCGTGGAAGCCTACTGTGCCACATCAGAAGGTAGGGCTTCATAATGGCAAGATACTTATCGCGTGCAGAACTCTCGTGCATAGCAGGCAAATATATTGAAATGTACTATGCACTCTTCGGAATAAGCAAAAATGACCCCGCTCCTATTAACCCAGAGCAGTTTGCAAATTCTGTTCTTGGACTGAACCTGAAGATGTTGCCGCTGTGTAGCGATGGTCACATCCTTGGATTAACGGTTTTCCAGAGATGTAGCTTCACAGCAACCCTTGAGGATGGAACAAAGCTTGTTGAAGTATTTATGCCGAGGGATATCGTAATCGATTCTGCTCTTGCGGCAGACAGATGCACTGGATGCCGGAATTTCACAATAGCGCATGAAGCAGCACATCAGATTTTGGCTGATCTGTTTCCGAACGACTACGGAAAAGCAGTCAAGTGCCGTGGGCACATTGTCTATCGGGAAAGAAACGGAAAGGCCTCGTGGGAAGAATGGCAGGCGGATACCCTTGCAGCAGAGCTGCTGATGCCAACATTTCTGATCAATGCCGAAATAGAACGTGTGGCGTTGACTCTGCCAAATGGGATTCTGTACAAATCAGTGTCTGACCCTAACTATGAAAAAATTCTGGAGATGGCTCGACGGATTGGGGTTTCTTGGTCTGCAATCAGGATCAGACTGCAGCAGATGCAGGTTATAAAAGGCAAACCCATCCACTGCCATCCATTGGACATCATGCGATTTGGAGAATGAATATGATTCAGTTAAAGAACCGTCCCTTTGCCGGTAAAGCACCGACTACTACACAGCAGGCAGAATTTAGCATAGGCTGGAGATTTTGCCCTGTTTGTGGAAATAAGTTATACCAAAAAATCGAGGGGTGTTCAGGTATACTACAAGTGAAGTGCAATAGATGCAAAGAAACCCTGAGACTTGATCTGGCATTTAGATGCCGGTGATTTTCCAGTCATTTTAACAAATACGGGTGCATTGCACCCTGAATATGGACTGTTCGCTCCGAGCAACGGGCCCTTGCCGCAAGGCAATGTATGAAACGTGCTCCAAATAGCCGGGCAACAGCTGATTGAGAGATTTTCATTGAAGATCCCTCAGTTGGTTGTTGTCCGGCTATTTTTTTAGCCTTCAGGAAGCCTGCTCCCGTAAAAAGGAGCAGGCTTTATGTTTGTCCGTTTTTCGTGGATGTCCCAAGCGGCTAGATATCCGTAGCAACTCCGAGTTTTCGACTTCTCACGCTTTATCGAAAATTTTGAGGTCACACATGAGCTTTGATCCGAATGCTATTGGTAACCGTATTTTTACTTTGCGTACAAATGCGAAGTTATCGCAGGAAAAACTTGGTGTTTCCCATCGACACCTCGGCGATCTTGAAAGGGGAAGCTCCAATGGCTCTGTAAAAATCCTGATCGATATTGCAGAATACTTCCATGTCAGTATGGATTATCTTCTTTTGGGTCGAGATCCTTCTAGGGATCAGTTTCAAAATGAACTGCAAGCCGCTATAGATCATATTGAAAAAATCAAAGGTCTTTTATAATCACTTCAACAAGAAACGCTCCTGCCAGTTTTACACCGGCAAGAGCGTTTCTTGTGTTATTCAAAAATATCGGCGAGGGTAAGCAGCTGTACTTCTCCGCGTTCCTGTGCCTGAAGTAGTCCGTCCGTAAATCCGCCTTTCGAGAAAATGTAGTAGTGGTAGTTTGTTCCTTTCCCAAAGACTGCTGCATATTCCCGAATCAGTTCCAGTTCGTCCAAACCGATTTTTTCATTACGGTATTCTCATATCGTTTATTTAACTTCCGAAGTTCCTCATCGCGGCAGTAAAATCGGCTCATTTTGTTCCCTCCCAAAAGTGTATTTATCGAATTTATATACTCGTAAGTTAGTTTCTTACGAGTATAATACTTCATTTCTTACATAAAGTCAGGAAATATATTTTTGACGGCTCATCGAGAAATAGGAACGATACTTCCTATTTTCCTCAAAAATTGTGAACTCTGAGTTCCTGTTCATTTCGTTCCGCATCGGTTACAATACAGCCATAGCTTCGGCAAGCGTTCAAAGCAGCCCTCAAGCTATCCCGCCCCTTGAAAATTGAACACGCATTCTTCAGTCACGTTCCTGTGATGATGAGCCACGTCCGTAACAAATGCGATGATCTCCCACTGAGGGAATGAGCGGTAGGTTGACGGTAAATGGATGACAGCTTCTCCATAGCTAAGAGCCATCACAGAATAATGATACTTCTGCCTTCGGGCAGCTCGGTGAGAACCACGGAGAGGTGAGAACCCTATGGATTCGGTACGCTGCCGGACGGCTGAAAGATTTCCCACACGAAAACAGAGTTTTCGGTTTCCGGGGATGTCAGGGACAAATACGGAAAGGTATAGAACTATAAATCACAGCAATTTGCTGTTTGAGATAGTAGGGTGGGCTGTGCGAGCAGCCCACTGTTACATATACGGATAGAAAGGAGAAATCCAAATTGGCCACACGAGGTAAAAAAGAGAAAGAGTATCCGCCTATGCCCGCAAACTGGATGTACAAGCGCGGGGATGTCTACATGATGGATCTGAATCCTTACAGCGGTTCCGAGCAAGGCGGCATCCGACCTGCCATTGTTGTCCAAAACGATGACGGTAATTTTTATTCCAATGTTCTTCTGGTCGTTCCACTAACAACACAGATCAAAAAGCGAAATATGCCAACGCATTTTATTCTGCACAATCGTTTTTTGAGTGCGCCATCTATGGCGATTTGCGAAAGCCCGCGCCCCGCAGATAAATCCAGAGTGTTAAGCTACCTTGGGCACCTGTCCAAATATGAAATGCGGCAAGTGTCAGTGTGTCTGCAATACAGCTTTGGGTTCATTGGGTATAAGTCATTCCGAAAATACCTTACGGCTCCTCCGCAGGAGGATGTTCTCGCCGCTGCAAAAGAGCTGCTCTCCCAGCAGTTTCAGAATCTTCGGGTGCTGAACAGTCAGCCCCCTGCTCTCGCCAAGCACACAAAAGGCGATTTACATAGCATTGAGCAGATATCGGAAAGGATGCTCTCCACCCCAACAGAATCTTCTGTTGAGTTCATGGTTGCAGAACTGGATGATGCGCTTCAATCGCTTATGTTCCGCTGGAATATCTGTTATGAACGGTATTCCGCTTTCCGCTTATCCGATAACGAAAAGAAGAAAATCGGTTCGATTATCCAATCAGGAATTGATTTTCTGCAAAAAAAGAAGGAGGTTCCTTTATGATGAACGCAGTTGTAAAACCTTACCATGAAATGTGCCTGAACAGCAGTGAGCTGATCGTGCCGCGCGACACTTATCAGCGTGCTCTTCACCCCGCTCGTGTTGCCCGTATCGCAAAAGAATTTGACGAGCGGGTTGCCAATGAGCCGAAGATCAGCTTCCGGGATGGTCACTACTATGTGATGGACGGGCAGAACACCATCGCTGCCCGGAAGTTCCTGAACGGTGGTGATGATCTGCAGATTCGCTGCAAGGTTTATTTTGGTATGACAGAACGAGAAGAAGCCCTCCTGTTTGCACAGTAGACAGGCATTTCGGAACGGCTGAGTGCAGGACAGAAGCTCCGTGCCCTGATTTTTGCAGGGGAGCCTGCTGCCGTTGCATTCCAGCAGGCCACCGAATTGGCTGGCGTTCATCTTTCTTTTGAAGAAGGCCGGGGCAAGCAGCGGATCAGCTGCATCGCAACCGCCTATCACGAATTCATCCGGCTTGGTCCTGAACTGTATATCGAATCCCTTGATGTTTTGCTGAATGCGTGGGACGGAGAACCTGATTCCATGAGTTCTGCAAATCTGCTCGGCATCTGCCGCTTTGTAGAACTGTACCACTCCGAATACAGTAAAAGCCGTCTGATTGCCAAACTGCGGCAGGTCGATGCATTCACGATTTTTCGCCTTGCACGAACCGCAGGCGTAAGCCTTCCCGGCAAGACGAAGTACCTTCAGCAGGTCTATACTATTTATAATGGTGGCAGCCGCCGGGCTGCATTGCCGCTCAAGTTTTAACTTTAAGTATATTTAACGAGGTATTATCCAATGATTATCCATGAAGAACCTTCGCCCAACTCGGTTTCCTCCCCTGTTTCCACAGCAAAGGACAGCCGCTGCTATACCGTAGAAGACCTGATGGAAATGCTGCTCCTGAGCCGTCCCACTGTCTACCGTCTGCTGAAGCAGAACGAATTCCGCTGGTTCAAGGTAAGCGGCGCTTACCGTATTTCCAAAGCCAGCTTTGAAGCATGGCTCAATGATGGCACTGTTGAACGCAATCCTGCTGTTTGACATCCTCAACATTTCACGCGAAATCTGCTATTCTTTAGCCGGGATGAGAAATCCCGGCTAAACTTTTACATAGATAGAGAGGTGTCTTTCATGGATGATATGCGGAATACTTCGGCTCCCTTATACGGAAAAGCTGAACCTGCCACTGCCAAAACCACCATGTCGGTTCGTGAGATGCGGCAGCTTCTCGGCCTTGGCAAAACAGACAGCTATTGGCTGCTTCATAAGAATCTCTTTGAAGTCATTCTGATAAACGACAAAAGGCGTATCGTTATTTCCAGCTTTGAGAAATGGTATGCCAATCAGGTCAAATATCATAAGGTCAATGGTTCGCCACCGGGCGAGGAACTTTGCAAACGGTCCTATTCCGTTCCTGACGCCGCCGAGATATTGAAGGTGAAACCCGAAACGATCTATACACTCATCCGACAGGGCAAGTTGAAAACAGAAACGGCAGACTTCTGTATGAGAATTCCCAAAGAGGACTTTGAGCGGTGGTACCGATCACAAAGTCGCTACCGCACAGCAGCCGACCGTGAGCGTGACCGGGAGATTGAAGCGCAAACCATCTCCATCCCGGAAATGGCAAAACTACTCGGTATCCCACGCAAGAATGTTTATGGGATTCTTGATTGCAAAAAATACCGAGATTGTTTCGTCATTGAGCGCGTGGCCGACAGGCCGCGCATTACCAAAAAAAGTTTTAAGGCATGGCTTAAAAGCCAATCTACATACCAACTTCAAAAACCGAAAAAAGAAACGCATGAGGAGCCGCCGCTAAAACTGCAATGTCCCAAGAATGGGAAATACTACAGTTTTCAGGAAATTCAGGCTTTTTACGGAATCAGCCGCCCAACACTTGACTCGTGGGTTCTCAAAGAAGGAATTCCAACGATGAAGTTGGGAAGGGTAAAACGCATCCAAAAAGATGCTTTCGATGAAGTTCTGAAGTCCAAACGTAAAGTAGAGGAGGATGTATAATGGCTAGCATTGTCAAACGCAATAACCGATACTGCGTTGTCTATACCTACAAACACACTAATGGAACGCTAAAGCAGAAATGGGAAACCTTTACCGACCTTGCAGATGCCAAAAACCGTAAGAAAGAGGTCGAATACAAAGAATCCGTCGGTACCTTTGTGGCACCCCAGTGCCGAACTCTAAAAGACCTGCTTAAAGAATACGTCACCCTGTACGGAAGAACCAAATGGGCACTTTCAACCTATCAATCAAACACTGCACTGATTTCAAACTACATAGAACCGCTTATCGGCTCAATGAAGCTGCAAGATCTCACCACCCGCGTAATTGAGGGATATTATCAGCGGCTGCTTAAATACGAAGCCGTTGACCCTATGTGTGGAAAGCGTCAGCATCAATACGTTTCTCCCGGCACGGTTCGTTCGGTTCACAAAATTTTGAGAAGTGCCTTTGAGCAGGCCGTAAAGTGGGAACTGATGGAAAAGAATCCCTGTATTTATGCCACCTTGCCCAAATACACTGCAAAGAAGCGTGATATCTGGACTGCCGAGACCCTGTTCCATGCCTTAGAAGTCTGTGATGATCCACGGCTCCGGCTTTGCATCAACCTCTCCTTCTCTTGTTCCCTGCGCTTAGGGGAATTGCTCGGTCTGACATGGGATTGTGTGGATATCTCCCCCGAAAGCATTGAAGCCGGGCGAGCCTCCATTTACATAAATAAGGAATTGCAGCGTGTAGATATTGCTTCGCTGAACGCCTTGGAAAATAAAAATGTCATCACTCGTTTTCCCTCGCTGAGTTCCCGCTGCACCACGGTCCAGGTTCTGAAAAGCCCTAAAACAGACAGCAGTATCCGAACCATTTTTCTCCCCAAAACAGTTGCTGAAATGCTTGTCCACTATAAAGCCGAGCAGGACATGACAAAGGACGCACTGGGTGCAGAGTATGCAGACTATAATCTCGTGGTTGCCGGCCCGCTGGGAATGCCGACCGAACAATCCACCATTAACGGTGCATTGAAGCAGCTGATTGAGGAAAACGATCTCCCCAAAGTGGTTTTCCACAGCTTCCGACACTCCAGCATTACATACAAGCTCAAGCTGAACGGCGGCGATATCAAAGCCGTGCAGGGCGATTCCGGTCATGCACAGGCTTCGATGGTCACCGAGCAGTACGCACACATTCTGGATGATGATCGGCGTCTGAATGCACAGCGTTTTGATGATTTCTTCTACCAGCATCAGGGCGCAGAGCCTGAAATGCCCCATCAAACAGCGCAGTCCATCCCTGAAAACAGTGCGGTCGATGCCGACGCGGCAGCAGCACTTACCAAATTGCTGGCTAACCCCTCTATGGCCGAACTCATCAAAAATCTTGCAAAGAACTTATAAGCCCCTATACATAAACAGCGACAGCTTTCCGATTGGGAAAACTGCCGCTGTTTGTTTTTAAGAATATCTTGACTGAATTAAGATCAGGCGGGTTTCTTTGTATCCAGTGCCTTTACTTCTTCAACAGGAAGCTGAACCGACCGAGCAATTTCTTCATAGGTCATTTTTCTAACTTCTAGCAAAGATTTTGCAATTTCAATCGACTGCTCATGCTTTGTTTCTTCTCTCACTTCTTCAAATGCTCTGTACATCGTTGCCACTCCCTTACTTAAAGTAAGAATACCATAAGACCCTTCTTTTTACAAGACAATGCACATTTCCAATCATACTGTTACATAGGCCAGAGTTTTCTCTCAGAAAGCTCTGTCTTTTTCTATTGAAAACATTTGTCCATCACACCAGTTACGGCTGTATGGACTGGTTCACGAATGCTAAACAAGCAAATATCCGTAGGGAAACGTACACTTTCCAGCTAATGAAAGGTGGGCATTTTACAATGAACCTTCCACTTTTCATTAGCTCTGCTAATTTTCTGCTAATGAAAAGCCTTTTACTCGTTTTATTTCAGGGGTTGTGTTCTTTACTCGGATTGACAGCGCAACAAAAAATCCATTGATAAAACGTCACTTGTTTTACCTACTTTTGCCTAGGATTTATGGCTTCAGCCCCTACTCCTAAGCCTGAGGCCCCCGGTTCGAATCCGGGCGGGGACGCCATTTTAAGAAAATGCGAAGGTCATTTTTCCATGTGAAAGACGATCTTCGCATTTTTCATTTTGAACCTATCACCAAAATTAGCCAGCTAATGCCATTAGCAGAATTTTCGGTTCCAGCTAATAAAATCAGGCTTCCAGCTAATTGAGGCCAAAATCGCCGTTTTCTATGCTTTATGCAACTTCACAGCATAAGAAAATCTTTTGGACATACAAAAAAGCGCAGAAGGCTTCCTTTGAGAAACACCTTCTGCGCTTTTCTGTTTTTACATTGCGATCCAGCCCAGAGCATTTGCCACAGAGCTGATCAGGATAATGGCCGCAAAGACGGGGCACAGATACTGGATCATGAAGTTGAAGATCTTTTTACGGCGGAAGGGCTTGCCGCCCAGCGTCACCTCTTCTTCGATCTTCTGCACGCCGATCACGCGGGACACCAGCAGGCAGGTAGCAATGGCTGCAATGGGCATCATGACAGAGTTAGTGAGGAAATCGAAGAAATCCAGAAACTGCATCCCGAACACCGTCACGCCCGCCAGCGGGCCATAGCCCAGTGCCGAAAGGCTGCCCAGCGCCACCATGATCAGGCCGATCAGTGCCGTTGCGCGCTCGCGGCTCCAGCCCAGCTCGTCCTCAAAGGTGGAGACAGCGCTCTCGGTCAGGGCAATGGAGCTGGTCACGGCTGCAAACAGCACCAGCAAAAAGAACAGGATGCCCACCACATGGCCAAAGCCCATGCTCTCGAACACCTTGGGGATGGTAATGAACATCAGCGCCGGGCCGGCCTGCAGGGTGTCCGGGTCGCCGCCGGAGAAGGAGAACACCGCCGGAATGATCATCAGGCCCGCCATGATGGCAATGGCCGTGTCAAACAGTTCCACGTTCTCGGTGGATTCCTCAATGGAGACATCCTTCTTCATATAGGAGCCAAAGGTGACCAGAATGCCCATAGCGATGGACAGCGAATAGAACATCTGGCCCATGGCCGTGACCACCGTCATCCAGGAAAAGTTTGCCACGTTCGGCACCAGAAAATATCTGACACCGGCCAGTGCGCCCGGGCGCGTGACCGCGTAGCCCGCAATGACCACCGAAAGCACCACCAGCACCGGCATCATCACCTTGGAAACACGCTCCACGCCGTTGCGCACACCGGCAAAGATGATGGCCAGCGTAAAGGCCGTGAAGATCAGAAAGCACACCTCTGCCGACAGTCCGCTGGAAATGAAATTGGAAAAATAACCGTCCTGCGAAAGCTCACTGCCATGGCCGCTGATATACTCCGACAGATAGCGGATGACCCATCCGCCAATGACCGAATAGTACGGCACGATCAGAATGGGAATGACCGCATTGATCCAGCCGCCGAACCGCAGGCCGCCCTTTTTGCCAAAAGCTCCAAAGGCACCCACCGGGCTTTTGTGGGTCATGCGGCCCAGTGCCGTTTCGGCCACGATCATCGTGTAGCCAAAGGTGACGGCCAGCACGATGTACACCAGCAGAAAAATGCCGCCGCCGTATTTCGCGGCGAGGTACGGAAACCGCCAGATGTTGCCCAGACCTACCGAAGCGCCTGCGGCCGACAGCACAAAGCCGATCTTGCCGGAAAAGGCGCTACGCTTTTGTTTTTGCGTATCCATGATTTAATTCCTCTTTTCCTATATTCCTATACACAAGTGGCCTTAGTGTACCATATCTGTCCGTCAAATACAACAGTCCCGCCTGTTTGCGTGCAAAAAACAAACAGCGCCCCGCAAGGGAGCGCTGCCTGTCTTTATAAGAGGTATACGCGTTGCTCTCAGAAGATGCTGTAGCCCAGCAGCTGCGGCAGGGCGGTAGTAAGCGGGCCCCACAGGCTGATGGAGATCAGAACGATCACGTTGCAGATCACGTAGGGCGCTGCACCCTTGAAGATCTCGATGATGGGCATACGGTTGATCTTGTTGCAGGCGTTCAGGCACATGCCGACCGGCGGAGTGACCAGACCGATGGCCAGACCGGTGATCATCATGGCACCGAACTGCAGCGGCGAGAAGCCGTACTGCACCATGACCGGCAGCAGGATGGGGGTGAGCAGCAGGATGGCCGGGCTGACGTCGATGAAGGTGCCGATCATCAGAATCAGCACATCAAAGATCAGTGCAATGGCCCATGCGGGCATGTTCAGGGACATGAAGAAGGCACCCACCGTCTGCGGCACCTTCTGCATGGTCAGCACCCATGTAAAGATGGTGGTAAAGCCGATGATGAGCATGATGGAGGAAGAAGAGATCAGGGTCTTTTTCAAAGCCTCCCAGACACCCTTCCATGTCAGCTCCTTGTAGACGAAGAAGCCCACCAGCATGGAATACAGCACGGCCACACCGGCACTTTCGGATGCAGTACACACGCCGAAGGAAACGCAGATGATGATGAACAGCGGCATGATGAGGGCAGGAATGCCGGAAAGCAGGCTCTTGGCAGCGCGCTTGCCGTCAAACTTGACCTTTTCCGGATGCCAGCCCTTCTTGGCGCTGATGATGTACACCAGCACAAGCTGGGTCAGACCGATCAGGATGCCGGGCACGGCACCTGCCACGAACAGCGCACCCACCGATGCACCGGAGATCATGGAGTAAACGATCATGGGGGTGGAGGGCGGGATGATCATGCCCATGGTAGAGGATGCCACCGTGATACCGGCAGAAGCTTCCGGCGGGTATCCTTCCTTCTCCATGGCGGGGATCAGGATGGAACCCAGAGCCGAGGTATCGGCCACAGAGGAGCCGGAAATACCGCCAAAGATCATGGAAGCCACGATGTTCACTTCGCCCAGACCGCCGCGGATGGGCCGCAGCAGCTCCATGCAGAAGTTGATGATGCGCTGGGTGATGCCGCCGGTGTTCATCAGTTCGCCAGCCAGCATGAACAGCGGCATAGCGATCATCAGCTCACTGTAGGCACCGTTCCACACGCGCTGCGGCAGCATGGTAATAAAGGTAGGTGCATAGATCAGGATGTAGGTCACACAGGAAGCGCCGATGGCGAAAGCCAGCGGGATGCCCAGCGCGGCAAAGAAGATCAGCAGCACCAGAAGGATGAGCATTGCCATAGTTGTGTATTCTCCCCTTTCCGCTTATGCGTCGTCACGGCTCAGCGCCTGATTCTTGGGCGCAAAGTAGGAAATATCGGCCTTGTACAAGGTGATGATCTTGATCACGACGCAGATGGCACAGATGATGCCGCACACCGGCATGATGCCGTACATATACATCATGGGGATCTCCATGCCCTGACTGATCTGCTTACCGGCAACGCCCACATACTTGAAGCCCTGATAGGTGAACACCAGCACCACGGCCAGCACGATGAGGTAATTGATGATGGCAAGCCAGCGCTTGCGGGCAGGCTTGACACCGTCGTAAAGGATGTCGATCATGACGTGCTCGTCCTTGATCACGTTGATGCCCATGCCCCAGAAGGTGGTAAATGCAAACAGGGTGGTGTTGAACTCTGCCAGCTGCTTCCAGCTCAGGGAGAAGCAGTAGCGCGCAATAACGGTAAAGATCACAAGAGCTGCCAGCAGTGCCATGGCGATCACGCCGATGGTAAAGTATATGTCAAACAGCTTCTTGCCGATTTTTTTCAGCTTTTCGATGGTGCTCAGCCCCTTTCGGTTATTTTTCAACTTTTTCCATTGGCCTGTTACAGCAGAGGGCAGCCCGCAGGCTGCCCTCTCGCCTTTACCGTAACATGGCCGTTTTTGCCTTTGGTCGTTTCTGCTTATGCCTTTGCGACGATATCCTGCATCTCCTTGATCTCGTCGGCGGTGCAGATGCCCTCGGTGACACACTGGTCGTACACGGACTGCACAGCGGTCTGGAAGGCCTTCAGCTCATCGGCAGAGGGCTCGTAGACTTCGCAGCCGGAATCCACGATGGTCTGCTTTGCGGCGCTGGAGTTCTTGTCGATCAGCTCGTCGTTGTACTCGCCCATCTTGGTGGCGCACTCGGTAATGATATCGCGGTACTCCTCGGGCAGGCCGTTCCACCATGCTGCGTTCACATAGAAGGGGTCCGGATGGAACTGGTAGTTGACCTCGGTGAAGTACTTCTGCACTTCATAGAACTTCATGCCCTCCACGTTGACCCAGGGGTTCTCCTGACCGTCTGCAACGCCGGTCTTCAGGCCCATGTACAGGTCGGAGTACGGGATGGTAGTGGTGGTAGCACCCATTGCCTGGAAGGTCATGTCAATGGTCTTCATACCGTTGGTGCGCATCTTCAGGCTCTTCAGGTCTGCGGGAGCCTTGATGGGGTGCTTGGAGTTGGAGAACTGGCGGTAGCCGCCTGCATCGCACAGGTTAATGATGACGGTGCCCGTCTCGCCTTCGGCCTCAGCGCACACCTTCTGTGCCAAATCGCTCTGCAGCAGAGCCGTGACCTGCGCACGGGTGTTGGTCAGGAAGGGCAGGGTGAACATCAGCAGACGGGGGCTGAAGTCGAACTGACCGCCGCGCATGCCCTGCACGGTGCCGGCCACGACCTGCTCCAGCATCTCCTTCTCGGTGCCCAGCTGGCCGTTGCCGTAAACCTCGATCTTCACATGGCCGTTGGTGGCCTCTGCCACATCGGCGGCAAACTGCTCCATGGAAACAAAGCGGGGGTTGCCTTCGGGCTGTGCATGACCCACGGTCATGGTGAAGTCGCCCAGAGATGCAAACTTGTCCTCACCGGCTGCTGCGGCACTTGCTGCAGTGCTGGTGGATGCTGCACCGGAAGCAGCCGGAGTGGATGCGCCGGAACCGCCGCAGGCTACCAGAGCACCTGCAGCTGCCATTGCACCAGATACCTTCAGGAAATTGCGACGAGAGATCTTTTTCATAATCTTCCTCCTTGTTTCAGGGGTGCCGTTTTGCCTCATACGTCAGCAAAGTTTTTGGTATGCCCCTGTATACAGCATTTTCATTGCACGCTAATCGTAACAGAAAATTCACATCTGCACAAAAGCCAAACTTCACCAACTTCGTAAAGTTTCTTTGTGCACAACTAACAATCTTATCCGTTTCTCGTGGAAACTGTTACAATCCGGCGACACTATTTGGTTCATTTTCATCTGATATATCAATTTTTTTGTCAAATATGATAAATTTTGGAGCTTTTCCTATACTTGTATACAGGCTATTGTATACTTCATTCTCATACGTTGACAATCTCTTTTTAGCAGGCTAAAATAGAAATGTCTTATCATCAACTATGTAAATGGAGTGTGAGCACATGGCTGAACAGCTGCATCCGGAGGACATCTACCAGACGCTGGAATATGAGATCGTTACGCTGAAGATCAAGCCCGGAGAGACCATCAGCGAAAATCAGCTGTGCAAACGGTTCGGCATTTCGCGCACACCGGTGCGCGCTGCCCTGCAGCGGCTGGAACAGAACGGCTTTGTGCAGATCATTCCCTGCAAGGGCACCATCGTCACCCCCATTGATCTGGATATCGTGGATCAGATCGTATACCAGCGCACAGCCGTTGAAAGCACGGTGCTGCGCGATTTCATTCAGGTTTGTTCCCCCAAGGAGTACATTGAGATCAAGCACAAATATGACCTGCTGGAAGAGATGGCCCAGACCATGACCGACCCGGACAATGTGGATATCAATGCCTTCCTGACGCTGGATCTGGAAATGCACGCCATCTGGTTTTGCAGCATGAACAAGTGGTACATCTGGCAGAACCTGACAAAGCCGCAGCCAGACTACTCCCGCTTCACCCGTCTGGATGTGGTGCGGGCAAACAATGTGCCGGATGTGCTGAGCGAGCACCGGGAAATTTTGCGGGTGATCCGGGAAAAAGACCTGGATGCCATTGAACCGCTGATCCGGCGGCACCTGTACGGCGGCCTGCGCCGCATGGGCACCCAGCTGTACGCAGAAAAGTACAGACCTTATTTTACCGGCATCTGAACCAATGAAAAACAGGCGCATCCGCCAGCCTTTCGGCCTTTGGATGCGCCTGTTTCGTTTTTTGTATAATTTACTGCTTGTGGTACTTGCGGTCCTCTTCCTCGTAAACAGGGTCACAGGTCAGGTACATTCCCAGCCGGTTCAGGGTGCTGGTATCCACACCCGAAAGCAGCACGGTGGAGTGCACATCGCAGCCCTTGAGGTTGGGCAGCTGATGCATGGCCGCTGCAGCCTGCTCGTTGGAAGCAGCCGAGCTGGAAAGCGCGATCAGGATCTCGTCGGTGTGCAGGCGGGGATTCTTGCCGCCCAGATAGTTGGTCTTGAGGGTCTGGATGGGCTCAATGGAAGCCGCACTCACAAGGTCGGTCTCCTGCGGGATACCGGCCAGCACCTTGAGAGCATTCATCAGAGCAGATGCTGCTGCACCCAGCAGCGGACCGGTCTTGCCGGTAACAACGGTGCCGTCCGGCAGCTCAATGGCGGCAGCAGGGGCCCCGCCGGTGCTCTCGCTGCGGGCATGAGCCTGCTTTTCCACTTCGCGCTGGCCCACGGTCAGGTCGGCCTGATTCATCAGCAGTTCCAGCTTGTAGCGCTCGGTCTCCTTGACCGTGCCGGTGATCTTCTGCTCACACAGGCACTTGAAGTAGCGGCGCAGGATCTCCTTGCGGGAGGCTTCGCGGCAGACCTCATCGTCCACGATGCAGTTGCCTGCCATGTTCACGCCCATGTCCGTGGGGGACTTATACGGGCTTTTGCCAGCGATCAGCTCAAACATGGCGTTCACCACCGGGAAGATCTCAATATCGCGGTTGTAGTTGACGGTGGTCACGCCGTAGGCTTCCAGATGGAACGGGTCGATCATGTTCACATCGTTCAGGTCGGCTGTAGCGGCCTCGTAGGCCAGATTCACCGGGTGCTTGAGGGGAATGTTCCAGATGGGGAAGGTCTCGAACTTGGCGTAACCGGCCTTCACGCCGCGCTTGTACTCATGGTACAGCTGGGAAAGGCAGGTGGCCATTTTGCCGCTTCCGGGGCCGGGGGCCGTGATGACCACCAGTGGGCGCTGGGTCTCGATGTAATCGTTCTTGCCGTAGCCCTCGTCGCTGACGATGCGGGCCACATCGTTGGGATAGCCGGGAATTTTGTAGTGGCGGAAGGTGCGGATGCCCAGACTGTTCAGCCGCTTTTCAAAGGCCTCCACCTCCGGTGCAGCGGCGTACTTGGTCACGCACACGCTGCCCACATACAGGCCTACTTCCTGGAAGGCATCGATCAGGCGCAGCACATCCAGATCGTAGGTGATGCCGTAGTCGCCGCGGATCTTGTTGCTGATGATGTCCTCGGCGCTGATAACGATGACCACCTCGGCCTGATCCTTCAGCTGCAGCAGCATCTGCAGCTTGGAATCGGGCTGGAAGCCCGGCAGTACGCGGGACGCGTGGTAATCATCGAACAGCTTGCCGCCGAATTCCAGATAGAGCTTGTTGTCGAATTTCTTGATGCGCTCGCGGATATGTTCTGACTGCATCGAGAGATATTTGTCGTTGTCAAATCCAATTTTCATCGTTCGTTTCCTTTTTCCTCTTTGCTGTGCCCGGCACACCGCACCGGAACTTTTCCATAACAGAAACAGTATACCACACTCAAAAACCGGGTGCAATCCAAAAGGGCGGCTGCAAAGCTTTTTCCAGCAAATGCGGTGTTTCGCGCTGTTCTTTGCTGCATTTTTTGTGAAAATGGTTCTTGCCGCGTTTTTGACAGCGGGTGTATCATGTTATATCTGATTGGATTGGAAGTCGTGGGCGGTTACTTTTTCTTTTTATCCTTCTGATCCTTCGCGCGATCCTGCGTAATACAGCAAGCCCCCGGGTCTCCCCGGGGGCTTGCTGCAGCTTTATGAAGTATCTCGAATATGGAAGGAATGGCGTTTATTCTGCGTCGGTACGGTTTTTCTTGAGCAGGCTCAGGATCACAGCACCCAGCACGCTGCCCACAGCCAGCGCCACACAGTACAGAGCGGTATGGTCCACGACTGGGAACACGAAGATGCCGCCGTGCGGTGCACGCAGAGCGCAGCCGAAGGTCATGGAGAGCGCACCGGCCACCGCTGCACCGGCCACGCAGCTGGGCAGGACGCGCAGCGGATCTGCTGCTGCATAAGGGATCGCGCCCTCGGTGACGAAGCACAGGCCCATGACGTAGTTCACGATGCCGTTGCGGCGCTCGTCGGCAGTCCACTTCTTGGGGCAGAAGGTGGTGGACAGGGCGATGGCGATGGGAGGAACCATGCCGCCCACCATGACAGCGGCCATCACCTCATAGTTGCCGGAGGCAAGGGCTGCCGTGCCAAAGACGTAAGCTGCTTTGTTGAACGGGCCGCCCATATCAATGCTCATCATACCGGCCACGATGGCACCCAGCAGCACCTTGGAGGTGCCGCCCATGGCGTTCAGGCAATCGGTCATGGCAGTGTTGATCATGCCCATGACCGGGTTGATGCCGCACATCACCGCGCCGAGGATGAGCATACCGCCCAGCGGGTAGATGAGCATGGGACGGATGCCATTCAGGCTGGCAGGCAGCTTTTCGGTGATCTTTTTCAGCAGCTCAACGATATAGCCTGCAGCAAAACCGGCCAGCAGTGCAGCAAGGAAGCCGCCGGAAACACCGGTGGTCTCACCCGCTGCAATGCCTGCAAAGTTGGTGCCGTTCATGGCCAGCACACCGCCCACAAAACCGACCGCCAGACCCGGACGGTCCGCGATGGACATGGCGATGAAGGCAGACAGGATGGGCAGCATGTAACCGAAGGCTGCGCTGCCCACCGTCTTAAAGAAGGCAGCGACCGGGGTGTTCATGCCAAAGTTGGAGGGATCGATGGTGTAATCGTCCAGCAGGAACGCCAGTGCGATCATGATGCCGCCGCCCACCACGAAGGGCAGCATGTGGGAGACACCGTTCATCAGGTTCTTGTACAGAGCGCGGCCAAAGCTGTCCTTGCCGGAAGCATCCTCGGCGGCCTGTGCACCGCCCTCGGCGTGGTAAACAGGCACCTCGCCGTGCACGATCTTCTTGATGAGTTCCTCCGGCTTGTGGATGCCATCGTCCACCCGGGTGAACAGCACCGGCTTGCCGTCGAAGCGGGCGGTCTCCACCTTCTTTTCTGCTGCCACGATGATGCCGTCGCAGTTTGCGATCTCTTCTCTGGTGAGGATGTTCTTTGCTCCATCCGAGCCATTGGTCTCCACCTTGGTGGGCAGACCCAGCTTGTCACCGGCCTTGGTCAGGGCTTCCGCTGCCATATAGGTGTGGGCGATGCCGTTGACGCAGGCGGTCACGGCCAGAATGCGGTAGCCGCTCTGGGGAATCTCCTGCTGGGTGAAGCTCTCCGCGCCGAACTGAGCCTCCTCCTGTGCATCGATGCAGTCAAGGAACTCTGCAGGGGTCTTTGCGGCCTTCAGCTTCTCTACAAAGTCCTCGTTCATCAGCATCTGCATCATACGGGCCAGCATGTCCACATGCAGGCTGCCGTTTTCCGGAGCCGCAATGGCAAACAGCAGGTCGGTGGTACCGTCGTCCTCGGCATTGTACTGCACGGGGCTGCTCAGCCGCAGCGCCGCCAGACTGGGACGGGTGACTACATTGGTCTTGGCGTGGGGCACCGTGATGCCGTTGTCCACATAGGTGGAGCCCTCCGCCTCACGGGCATAAAGGGCCTTTTTGTAGGCATCCTTGTCCGTGATGTTGCCATGGGTGGCCTGCAGCTCCACCAGACGGCTGATGATCTGCTCCTGATCGGTCAGAGCCTCATCCAGTGCGATGGACTGCGCGGTGAATAATTCCGTAATACGCATGATTTTTCTCCCTTCCTGTATAACTGCAACCCTCTCCGTCACAGAGGGTCAGATTTCCTTCATCAGTTCGTCGATTTTTTCTTTGGTGGCAAGGCCAAGGCTGAACGCCGTTGCACTGCCGCAGGCTGTGCCCAGACGCAGTGCAAAGGAATAGCTCCGGGTCTGCATCCAGCCAGCCACAAAGCCGGCCACCATGCTGTCGCCTGCGCCCACGCTGTTTACGACCTTGCCCTTGGGGCAGCCGATGCGGTGCACCTCGCCATTTTCGTCCACCAGCAGGGCACCGTCGCCCGCCATGCTTACCAGCACGTTGCGAGCGCCCTTTTGCTGTAGGGTGCGGGCCGCAGCAATAATCTCTTCGTCCGTAGTCAGCACCCTGCCCACGATCTCGCCCAGCTCGTGGTTATTGGGCTTGATGAGGAAGGGGTGGTACTGCAGCACGTTCACCAGCAGGTCGCGGGTGGCATCCACCACAGCACGCACGCCCCTGCCCTGCAGCCGGGCCAGCAGCCGCTCGTAGGTATCCTGCGAAAGGCTTGCCGGGATGCTGCCCGCCAGAATGAGGATATCGTCCTCGTTCAGGCTGTCCAGCTTCTTTTCCAGCTCCTGCATGGCGCTCTCCGGAATGTCGGGGCCCGCGCCGTTCAGCTCGGTCTCCTGCCCTGCCTTGATCTTGACATTGATGCGGGTCATGCCCTGTTTCAGATGCACAAAATCGGTCTTTAAACCCTGTGCAGCAAGACCGCGTTCCAGCCATGCGCCGGTCTCACCGGCCACAAAGCCCAGCGCCACGCTCTCGCAGCCCAGCTGTGCCAGCACACCGGACACATTGATGCCCTTGCCGCCCAGCACGCAGTCCTCGCCTTTGGCGCGGTTCACCTCGCCTACTTCCAGCGGTGCATCCAAACGCACCACATAGTCAATGGCCGGGTTGAATGTTACGGTATAAATCATACTTCCGTCTCCTTTACCAGCGTGAATTGTTTGTATTTGGGGTTGGGGCAGCGGTTGGTGAGAATGGCACCGCCCTGCAGGTCGGCAATGACTGCCGGGTAGATGCGGGAAAACTTGGCATCATCCACAAGGAACCAGGCTTCCCGTGCACGGTGCACTGCCGCTGCTTTCACGGCAGCTTCCTCGGGGTCCGGCGTGGTAAAACCGGCATCCAGCGCCACACCGTTGGCACCCATGAACGCCTTGGTAAAATTGTAGCGCTGCAGGCTGGTGACTGTGGGTGCACCCACAATGGCTTCGGTCTCGGGCCGCAGCAGTCCTCCGGGCAGATACACCCGGCAGCCCTTTCGGGCCAGTGCCCGGGCATGGGCCACGCCGTTGGTCACATAGCTGGCTTTGAGGGCGTCCCCCGCCAGTGCACGCACCAGCTCCAGCGTGGTGGAACCGGCATCGATGAACACAAAATCATCGGCGTTGATGAGCTTTGCCGCCGCCTGTGCGATGCTGCGCTTCTGCTCCACAGCCTGCGACTCCTTGGCCTCCATGGTGGGTTCATCCGCCAGAAAACGGCTGTCCGGCAGGGTGGCACCGCCGTGCACCTTGTTCAGCTTGCCCAGCCGGTCCAGTTCGGTCAGGTCGCGCCGGATGGTGGATTCGCTGGTGTTCAGCGCCTCGCACAGTTCCTGCACTGTCACGGTGCGCTTGCGGTTCAGCTGTTCCATGATCAGGCTGAAGCGTTCTTCTGCCAGCATCGGCATCCTCTCCTTTGGTTTGATCTTATCTTTGACGGTTTATGACCGTTTGTGTGTTGTTTTGGTTGATTGCATCTTTATTATAGCAAATACAGCGCCAAAGTCAATCACTTTCAGTCAATTTCATTCATTTTCGTTCATAAAAAATTGTCTTTAAATTTGTGCAGGGAGCACAAAAGCTGGGATACAAGCATTTTGTGCAAACAAAAAAGCCGCCGTGCGTACCAATCGCACAGCGGCCGGAGAGATGGCTTATTGAGGAATCACTCGGCAGTCCAGTAGAAATCGTCGCCGGGCATTGCGCCGCCCACTGCCTTGGGGTCGGCATCAAACAGCACCTGCAGATAAGCAGACGCGTTGGTCTTGAGCTCGTCGCCGGTCAGGCAGACGATGTTGCAGTTGGGCAGGGCCTTCTTGGCAATGGCAGCCTTGGCCACAACACCCTGCTCCTCGCACAGAGTGGCAGTACCGTCCAGATCGGTGTTGGCAGCTTCCACGCTCTTGGCGTAGTCGGTAAGGAATGCGGCCACAACATCCGGGTGTTCCTCGGCATACTCCTTGCGCACCACGGTCACGCCGGTGATGAGCTGGGTATCCGCGACCTTGTTCCATTCCTCGGTCAGGTCGAGGGCCACACGCAGGGTGTCGTCCTGCAGGCCGGCTGCAGTCACATAGGGCTGGGGCAGAACTGCAATGGCATCCTCGGTATTGGCCATCTGGGCCGTGACCTCGGTGGCCTCGCTGTAGTATTCAATGGTCACGTCCTTGTCCGGGTCGATGCCGTTGGCGTTCAGAAGATAGCGCAGCACGTACTCCGGCGTGGTGCCCTTGCCGGTGGACAGGATGGTACGGCCTGCAAGGTCTGCCATGGACTGGATCGTATCGCCGCCTTTTTCCACTACGTACAGCACGCCCAGCGTGTTGACGGCCACAGCCTGAATGCCGCCCTCCGTCTTCTGATACAGGGTGGCGGCCAGATTTGCCGGGATGGCAGCCATGTCCAGCTCGCCCTTCATCAGCAGCGGCACGATCTCATCGGCAGCGCCGTAAAGCTGCAGGTCGTAATCCATGGAAGCGGTGCCATCCTCTTCCATGCTCAGCAGGTTGACAAGGCCCATGGTGGTGGGGCCTTTCAGGCCGGCAATGCGCAGAGCATCGGTGGTGGACAGTTCCTTGGCTTCCTCACTGGAAGCGGCTTCCGAAGCAGCCTCTGGGACAGCTTCGCTGGAAGCTGCACTGGATGCAACAGAGCTGGATGCCGCACCGCCGCAGGCGGCAAGGCTCAGCACAAGGGCCAGAGCCAGCAGCATGGATGTCAGTTTTTTCATGCAGGGTTCCCTCTTTCCTCACAAGACCGCGCCATTTTGTGCCTGAAAATTTTGCACAGAACCATGGGTCGGTCTTTTCATATTTTTTACAAGGCAAATTTGCAAAATCATTTGCTTTGCGGGTCTAAGTTTACTATAATAGAGTCAAAAATACCGTTGCGTGTGCAACGGAATTGCAGGAGGGCTGTGGGAAGCCGGATCTTTCCCACGGAATTGTGATGAAAAACTTTCTTCCGCTGTTATGCTCCACCTCTTTATTCAATGGTCTGACCCCTGAAGAGCTGCAGACCCTGCTGGCTCAGCTGGGTGCCGTTATGCGCAGCTATGGCAAAGGCGAAGCGCTTGTTCTGGCGGGCGAACCCAACCGCAGGGTGGGCATCGTACTGTCCGGTGAGCTGGAAGCCTACCGTCCCGGGCCGCAGGGTGCGCGCATTCCCATCACCCACATGGAACCGGGCGGCGTGTTCGGCGATGTGCTGAGCGGTTCCAGTCTGGCAAGCCCGGTCACGGTGATGGCTTCGGTGCCCTGCGAGGTGCTGCTGATTCCCTACGAGCGGCTGCTGCTTTCGGATGGCAGTCCGGCGCACCAGCAGACATTGCGCAATCTGGTGCGCACCATCAGCGATAAATATTTTTCCCTCTCCCGCCGCATCGACCTGCTGGTGCTCAAAAGCCTGCGGGCCAAAGTGTGCGCCTATCTGCTCAGTGAAGCCGAGCGGGCTGGCAGCCTGACCTTCAGCATCCCGTTCTCCCGCATCCAGCTGGCGGATTACCTGAACTGCGACCGCAGTGCTCTCTCCCGCGAGCTGAGCCAGATGCAGCGGGACGGCCTGCTGGACACCTACAAAAGCAGCTTCAAGCTGCTGGAGCCTGCGGTACTGAAGCAAATGGTGCAGTGACCATTTGAATAGCCGCCGCGTGCGCTTTGGCTGTATTCAGCTGAAATTTTATTTTTATATTTGCGTTTTAGAAAAATCTACGGATTTTCTAAAACTCTTTTTCACTGGAAGGCCGTAACCGTCAGCGGCATCATCTTGTTATTTTTAATATAGGAGTATTTTTAAATATGTCAAAACCGATTTTATGGATCGTGATCCCCTGCTACAACGAGGAGCAGGTGCTGCCCATTACAGCTCCCATGTTTCTGGAAAAGATCCATTCTCTGACCGCACAGGGCCTTGTGAGCGAGAAGAGCCGGGTGCTGTTCGTGAACGACGGCTCCAAAGACAAGACATGGGAACTGATCCAGAGTTTTGCCGCACAGGACGAGCACTACATCGGCATTTCCCAGAGCCGCAACCGCGGCCACCAGAACGCCGTGCTGGCAGGCTTGATGGAGGCACTGCACAGCGGCACCTGCGATGTCACCATTTCCATCGACTGTGATGGTCAGGACGACATCAACGCCATGGACGAGATGGTTAAAAAGTATCTGGACGGTGCCGAGGTGGTCTACGGCGTGCGCAGCCGCCGCGATACAGACACCTTCTTCAAGCGCTTCACCGCCGAGGGCTTTTACCATGTGATGAACGCTCTGGGCGCAGACATCGTGTTCAACCACGCAGACTACCGCCTCATCAGCACCCGTGTGCTGGAAAGCTTTGCCGACTATAGGGAAGTGAACATTTTCCTGCGCGGCATGGTGCCGCTGGTTGGCTTCAAGAGCGATGTTGTCACCTACGAGCGCCACGAACGCCTTGCCGGTGAGAGCCACTATCCGCTGAGCAAGATGCTGGCCCTTGCCTTTGACGGCATCACCAGTCTTTCCAACAAGCCCATCCGCCTTATTACCGGATCTGGCATCTTTGTGAGCCTGATCAGCTTTATCGGAGTCATCTGGGCCATCGTGTGCGCCGCCATGGGCAGCAGCGTGGCCGGCTGGGCCTCCATCGTGTGCATCGTCTGCTTCATGAGCGGCGTGCAGCTGGTGTGCTTAGGCGTGATCGGCGAGTATATCGGCAAAATTTATATGGAGACGAAAGCCCGCCCGCGCTACATCATCAGCGAGCGCACCTGGGCACCCTACGAAAGGAAGTATCACGGATGAGCAAACAGAGCTGGCGCGGCAGCACCCTGCTGAACCCGGAACCGCCGGTATTGGTGTCCTGCGGCGGGCTGGAAAAGCCAAACCTCATCACCATCGGCTGGACGGGCACCATCTGCACCCAGCCCAGCATGGTGTCCATCAGCGTTCGGCCGGAGCGCTACAGCCACCACCTCATTCAGGAAAGCGGACAGTTTGCCATCAATCTGCCCACCGAAGCGCTGGTGCGTTCGGTGGACTGGTGCGGCGTAAAAAGCGGCCGTGATGTGGATAAATTTGCCGCCTGCGGCCTGCATTCTGCCCCCGGCAGCGTGCTGACCGACTGCCCCATTCTGGAAGAAAGCCCGGTCAATCTGGAATGCAAGGTAACTCAGGTGATCCCGCTGGGCAGCCACGACCTGTTCCTTGCCGAAGTGGCAGCCTGCGATGTAGACGAAAGCCTGCTGGACGAAAACGGCAAGCTGTGTCTCGAAAAGGCAAAGCTCATCGTCTACAGCCACGGCGAATATCTGGCACTGGGCAAAAAGCTGGGCACCTTTGGCTACAGCGTGCGCAAGAAAAAGCCGGTAAGGCGTAAAAAATAATTTATATTTCATCGCTTGACTTTTGCCCAAAACTGCATATACTAAAGATAGGCAATGTAGAGAGATTGAATCCATCGGGTTCATGCCGAAACACGAAGCCCCCGGTAGTGTCAGTACCGGGGGCTTCTTTTAGTGTTTGCTGCCCTTGCCGATCTTACCGTCGATCCATGTGCACAGATAGTAGGCAACTACCTGCGCGGCAACGGTTTGGATAAATGTAGAGAGAGTTTCCAAGGGGTTCACCTCCTTTCCGCGGTTAGGGAAATGGAGAAGGGCCGCAGGAACCGTATAGCATAAAAACCGGTATCGCGCAATTTTGACGCAATACCGGTTTTCTTTTGCATTTATTCGTGCTTTACGCGCTGGATCTCGCCCAGATCATAGGGGGTGTTCTGGTAGACGTAGTAGTTCAGCCAGTTCTCATACAGCAGGTGGGCGTGGGCACGCCAGCGGAACAGCGGCGGCTTTGTGGGATCATCGTCCGGGTAGTAATTCACCGGCACATGGATGGGCAGGCCCTTGTCCACATCGCGGCGGTACTCTGAATCCAGCGTGTATTTGTCATATTCCGGGTGGCCGGTGACAAAGATCTGCCGTCCGTTCTCGGTGCTCATGAGGAAGGGCCCGGCCGCATCGCTCTCGGCAAGGATACGCAAAGCCTTACAGTTGTCCACATCCTCGCGGCTGATGCCGGTGTGACGGCTGTGGGGCGCATAGAACACCTCGTCAAATCCGCGCACCAGCGGGTTCGACGGGCGGGTGACCCGGTGCTCGAACACGCCGAACATCTTTTCCGGCAGCAGCTGCTTGTGCACGCCGTAGTGGTAGTACAGGCCAGCCTGTGCACCCCAGCACACATGCAGGGTGGAGTAGACATTCGTCTCGCTGAAGTCCATGATCTCGCACAGCTCCGGCCAGTAATCCACCTGCTCAAAGTCCATGGTCTCCACCGGTGCGCCGGTGATGATCATGCCATCGTAGCGGTTGTTCCTCACCTCGTTGAAATTCTTATAGAACGATTCGAGATGTGCCGCCGAAACATGGGTCGCCGCATGGCTGGCCGTCTGCAGCAGGGTCATGTGCACCTGCAGCGGGGTATTTGCCAACAGACGGGCGATCTGGGTCTCGGTGGTGATCTTGGTGGGCATCAGGTTCAGGATCAGGATCTCCAGCGGGCGGATGTGCTGGGCAAGGGCGCGCTCACGATGCATGACGAAGATATTTTCGTTGTAGAGGGCATCGTAAGCAGGCAGGGTCTTGGGGATGATCAGCGGCATAGTTCGTACTCCTAACGATTTAGAATAGCCTCCGCTGACGCTCTGGCTATCTTCAGCGGAATTTATTTTTTATATTTTGCGTTTGTCGCGCCCTGCGGGGCGCTCCAAACGCATTTTTACGAGAAGGGCCGGAACCGATAGATGCTGCTGAACTCACCTTTTAGATCTTATCCAGCGCCTGTGCAATATCTGCGATGAGGTCTTCGCTGCTTTCCAAGCCGCAGCTCATGCGCACCAGCTCTGCGGGCACACCGGCGGCTTTCAGCTGCTCATCGTTCATCTGGCGGTGGGTACTGGATGCAGGGTTCAGGCAGCAGGTGCGGGCATCGGCCACATGGGTTTCGATGGCTGCCAGCTTCAGGTTCTTCATAAAGATGCTTGCAGCCTCACGGCCGCCGGCCAGACCAAAGCTGACCACGCCGCAGCTGCCGTTCGGCAAGTATTTTTCAGCCAGTGCATGGTACGGGCTGGACTCCAAGCCGCAGTAGTTCACGTAGGCCACCTTGGGATGGCTTTCAAGGAACTCTGCCACAGCCATGCCGTTGGCGCAGTGGCGCTGCATCCGCACATGCAGGCTTTCCAGACCGAGGTTCAGCATGTAGGCGTTCATGGGCGACTGCATGGAGCCAAAGTCACGCATCAACTGCGCGGTAGCCTTGGTGATAAAGGCACCCTCTTTGCCGAAACGCTCGGCGTAGGTGATGCCGTGGTAGCTGTCGTCCGGGGTGCACAGGCCGGGGAACTTCTCGGCATGGGCCATCCAGTCGAACTTACCGCCGTCCACAATGGCACCGCCCAGCACTGCGCCGTGGCCGTCCATATACTTGGTGGTGGAGTGGGTCACGATATCCGCGCCCCACTCAAAGGGGCGGCAGTTGACCGGCGTGGGGAAGGTGTTGTCCACGATCAGCGGCACACCGTGGGCGTGAGCAGCCTTGGCAAACTTCTCAATGTCCAACACGGTCAAGGCCGGGTTTGCGATGGTCTCGCCGAACACCACCTTGGTGTTGGGCCGGAATGCGGCGTTCAATTCTTCCTCGGTGCACAGCGGATCAACAAAGGTGGCTTCAATGCCCATCTTCTTCATGGTGACGGAGATCAGGTTGAAGGTGCCGCCGTAGATGGTACTGGATGCCACGATGTGGTCGCCTGCTTCGCAGAGGTTGAACAGGGCAAAGAAGTTTGCAGCCTGACCGCTGCTGGTCAGCATTGCAGCCGTGCCGCCTTCCAGCTCGCAGATCTTCTTAGCCACAAGGTCGCAGGTGGGGTTCTGCAGACGAGAATAGAAGTAGCCGTCAGCTTCCAGATCAAACAGCTTGCCCATGTCCTCGCTGGTGGCATACTTGAAGGTGGTGGACTGGATAATGGGGATCTGGCGGGGTTCGCCGTTGCCGGGGGTGTAACCGCCCTGCACACAGATGGTATCGCGATTCATACTACATACTCCTTTACTGGGTTTGTCCATATAGCACAATTCCCCGCAGGAGTGCTGCAGCCTCCGGCGGGGAATTGAAACGTTAAATTTTAGTTCCCGTTCGGGGGCAAAATGAGGAGAGGACTCCTTCCGTCAAAGCCTTTCGGCTTTGGCAATACCGGAAAGTTTTCCTCTTCGCCAGAGGCTCCCTCTCCGGGGGAGCTGGCGCACGAAGTGCGACTGAAGGAGTTACTTCCGCAGCCGCTTATCGCTTCTGGTGGCCCAAGCAGTGCCCAAAGTCTGGAACACCTGAACCATCAGCACCAGCAAAATGACACACACGATCATGATATCGGTCTGGTAGCGGTAATAGCCGTAGGACAAAGCGATCTTGCCCAGACCGCCGCCGCCAATGACACCGGACATGGCCGAGTAGCCCAGAATGGTGGTCAGTGCGGTGGTCATGCTGGAGATCAGGCCGGGCAGGCATTCCGGGATCATCACCTTGGTAATGATCTGGAACGGCGTTGCGCCCATGCTCTGGGCCGCTTCCACCACGCCCTCGTCCAGCTCGCGCAGGCTGGTCTCCACCAGACGTGCCACGAACGGGAAGGCTGCCACCACCAGCGGAACGATGGTGGCTTTGGTACCCACCGTGGTACCCACGATGGCACGGGTAAGCGGGAATACACAGATCATCAGGATCAGGAACGGAACACTGCGCAGGATGTTGATAACGATGTTGAGAATGTGCATCAGCCAACCGGGCAGCGGCAGAATGCCGTCCTTATCACCGGCCACCAGCAGCACACCCAGCGGCAGGCCCAGCACCAGCGCAAACGCGGTGGAAAGGACCGTCACGTAAAAGGTCTCCCAGATGGCAAAACCGTAATCTGCAATACTCATTCGCCGGTCACCTCCTCTACCGTAATGCCGGGCTGGGCGCGCATATAGGCCGCAGCCTGCTTTGCCTGCTCCACATCAGTGGGCAGCTTGAGCAGCATGGAGCCATAGCACTGGCCGCTCAGATCACGGGTGTCGGCACTGAGTACCGACACCAGAATGCCTTTTTCTGCAGCAAGGCTTGCCACCAGCGGCTTTGCCGTGGACGAACCGTTGAAGGTGACGCGCACCACATGGTCGTCCGGGGCAAAGCTGGAAAGGTCCCGCGCAGCGCTGCCGCCATTGGGGGCCACCAGACGCCTTGCTGCGGGCGTTTTGGGGTTCGAGAAGATCTCCTGCACGGAGCCTTCCTCCACCACAACGCCGCCGTCCAGAATGGCAACGTGATCGCAGATCTCTTCCACAACGCTCATCTGATGGGTGATGACCACAACCGTGATGCCCAGCTTCTTGTTGATGTCCTTGATCAGGGTCAGGATAGCATGGGTGGTGTTGGGGTCCAGTGCGCTGGTGGCTTCATCGCAGAGCAGAACTTTGGGGTCCGTTGCCAGTGCGCGGGCAATGGCAATGCGCTGCTTCTGGCCGCCGGACAGCTGTGCCGGGTAGGCGTTGGCCTTATCGGGCAGGCCCACCACTTCCAGCAGCTCTCTGGCACGCTTTTCGGCATCCGCCTTTTTCACACCGGCCAGCTCCATGGGGAAGCAGATGTTCTTCAGGCAGCTGCGCTGCATCAGCAGATTGAACTGCTGGAAGATCATGGTGATATCGCGGCGGCACTCACGCAGCTGGGCTGCGTTTAAAGTCTCCATAGCGGTGCCGTCGATCACAACGCTGCCCTCGGTGGGGCGCTCCAGCAGGTTGATGCAGCGCACCAGCGTGGATTTGCCCGCACCGGACATGCCGATGATGCCATAAATGGAACCATCCGGGATGGTGAGGTTGATGTCCTTCAGCGCATTCACCGCGCCGTCCTTCATCTGGAAGGTCTTGGAAAGATGTTTGATCTCGATCACAGAAATTGCTCCTTGCTGTTGAATAAACTCCTTCAGTCAAACCCTTGCGGGTTTGCCAGCTCCCTCATGGAGGGAGCCTGAAACAGAACGGTCAGGCAAAGGCCCCCTCCCCGAGGGGGCTGTCACCGCAAGGTGACTGGGGGAGTTTGCTTAGCCTTCGATCGGTGCCAGACTGTCCTGCTTGCCGCCGTAGATGCCCATAGGCTCCACGTGGATGCCGGCAACCGTCACCAGATGGGTGCCGTGCTCTGCATTGAAGTCGTCCAGATACGGCTGATGCTGGAAATAGTTGGTATCGCACTGGCCGTCCTCAACGATGTTGTTGGGAATGATGTAGTCGTCGTACTCCTGAATATCCAGCGTGATGCCCTTTTCGGCCAGAATGTCCTTGCAGATCTCCAGAACCTCGCAGTGAGGAGCCGGAGTAGCAGCGCAGCTGACGGTCTCGCCGTTCAGTGCATCGTAGTCGATGGAGGAGTCATAGCCGTCGGTGGGGTTCTCCACAACGGACACCACAGCGCCCTTGTAGTTTTCATCCATGAAGTCCTTCACCTTCTGGCTCTGCAGAGCAGCGGCCAGAGCCTTGATCTTCGGCTCTTCCTGATTGCCGTCCTTGCAGACCAGAATGTTGACGTAAGCAGAGGTGCCGTCCTCCATTGCCAGAGCATCGGTCATGGGGTCCAGACCAGCGGAGATGGCGTAGTTGGAGTTGATGACGGCGTAGTCCTCGTCCTGCAGGACGTTGGGCACCTGAGCAGCCTCGACCTCATCCACGGAAACATTCAGAGGGTTCTCCTCGATGTCCTTTGCGGTTGCGGTCAGGCCTGCATCAGCCTTCAGCTTAAAGAAGCCGTTCTTCTCCAGCAGGGTCAGGGCGCGTGCCTCGTTGGTGGTGTCGTTGGGCACAGCCACCTTCACCTTGTCCAGCTTAGCCACAGCAGAAGAAGCTGCGGAAGAAGCAGTGCCGGAAGCAGCGGAAGATGCGGTGGAAGAAGAACCGCCGCATGCGGTCAGGGCAGCTGCAGCAGCTGCAGCTCCGGTAACTTTCAGAAAATCACGACGAGTAATCATAGTTTTGTTCCCTCTCTATTTGCTTATTATAATGTACAGCGGCCCGCACGGCACAGTTCCGTGCTAAGGGCCTTTGACGGATGCATGAAAAAAGCTCCCGTCCTTGACCTTGAGCCAACGCTCAGACAAGGACGGGAGCATAACATACTTCCGTGGTACCACCTTGGTTTACCGCACCCTTGCGGGCACAGCCTCAATGCTGCGGCAGCTTTGCTGCTTACAGCCGGACGCTGTAACGGGCGCTCCCGTTGCAGACTTAGCACTCATGCGCCTCGCCCACACGGCTCCGAGACCATTTTCAGCTTCCTGTTTCCTGCCCTTTTCCATCGCCCGGGCTTTCTGGTAAGGATCAATGCGAAGGCCTACTCTTCTCTTCACAGCCATTTTTGTGATATTGCATTTATAATAATCCAATCGACCGGATTTGTCAACACCTACAACGAAGTTTTTTAGTAGGAAATTGCGTTTTTTTATCTTGTGCGCCAGCCGCGGACATGGTAGAATAAGACAGCATTATTTATAAAGGAGGTGCGGCAATGAACAGCCGCGAGGTTTTCCCGGATGAAGAACTGCGCCGCCGCATCATGGATTTTATCATGGCGGCGGGGCAGACACTGCTGGAAAACGGTGCCGAGGTGTTCCGGGTGGAGCAGACCATGGAGATCATGGCCCGGTCGTTCCATCTGCGGGAGTTCCACGTTTATGTGCTGACCAACGGCATCTTTGCCAGTGCGGGCACCGCCGAGATCAGCGAGGTGCGCAATGTGCCCAGCCGTACCACCCATCTGAGCCGGGTGGCGGCAGTGAACGCCCTCTCCCGCGAGATCGCCGAGGGCAATATGACTCTGGACGAGGCCGAGAGCCGCCTTGTGCTGGCACGGCGCATCCCCTTCCCCAAGGACTGGGTGCAGCTGGTCAGCGGCATGTGCGGTGCATTCTGCTTTGCGCTGATCTTCGGCGGCACACTGCGCAGTGCGCTGGCGGCGGCACTGGCAGGCTTTCTTGCCAGCGGCTATTTGCTGCTGTGTGAGCAGCACGAGCTGCCCGGCGGCTTTTGCAAGATCAGCTGTGCTGCGCTTATCACGCTGGTGTGCATTCTGGCCTGCCGAATGCTGGGCACACCGGCCAGTCATTCTATTATCGGTTCGCTGATGATCCTGACCCCCGGCATCGCCTTTACCATGGGCATCCGCGACTTTGTGCACGGAGATTACCTCTCCGGCACCATCCGCATGATCGATGCGCTGCTCATTGCAGCCAGCATTGCCATTGGCACCGGCCTTGTGCTGAGCCTTTATACATTCTTTACGGGGGTGGTGGTCGCATGATGCTCACCAGTACACAGATCGGAGAGCTGGCCGCGCAGTTCTTTATTGCCGGCGCAGGCACCCTGAGTTTTGCCGTTCTGTTCGGCTGTCCGCGCAAAAGCCTGCCCTTCTGTGGGCTGGTGGGTGCCGTGGGCTGGTTTGTCTACGAGCTGGCCGTAATGCTGGGGGCAGACAGTGCCGCAGCCTCCCTGCTGGCGGTGATCCCCCTCACCCTGCTCACCCGGGTGTTTGCCATTGTGATTAAAATGCCGGTAACGGTGTTCCTGCTGTCCGGCATCTTCCCGCTGGTGCCCGGCGCTGGCATCTACTACTGCGCCTACTATTTTATACAGGGCAACAATGCGCTGGCCCTTTCCAACGGCATCAGCACCTTTAAAGTAGCCGTTGCGCTGGCCATCGGCATCACGCTGGTGCTGTGTGTGCCGCTGCCGAAGCGGAAGTAAGACCCTCTCCGTCATCTCGCTTTGCTCGATGCCAGCTCCCCCGAAAGGGGGGGGGAGCTTTTTTGCTCCTAACCGGCAGATGCTTAAAATTCCCCCTTCGGGGGAGCTGGCGAACGCAGTGAGCCTGAGAGGGTTCATCCGTTCCCTTGGGGAAGCTGGCAAAGCCGCAGGCTTTGACGGAAGGGGTTGCCCGCTGCCGAAAAAACGGTGGAACTGACTATAAACGTAAAAGAGCGGCAGTCGCACGACTGTCGCTCTTTTTGTACTTAAAAACAGGACGGTAGCCGTGTTGACTACCGCCCTGTTGGTGCTATTTGAGTTTTTTCAAAAAACTTCTGTGCCAGGAAATCAGAGCTTGGTCACAATGAAGACAGTATCGAAGGGACGAACCTTCAACAGCTCTTCCTCCGTGCTGTAGTCGGTGCTCAGCTTGTAGCCGTCCGGCAGCTGAATATCAGCAGCGCTGACGCCAGTCGCATCGACTGCAACCTCAGCCTTAGCCTTAATGTAGTTGTTCGGCAGCTCCAGCAGTTTGACATCGATGGTCTTCTTGGTCGGAGTCACAGTCACATCAGTCACAAAGACGATGATGTACTCACCCTTGCTGTCGTCCTTGCGGACTTCAACAACAGCGTTCTCGTTCTCCAGATGGTAATCTTCGGGAAGCAGCTTCTTATCGATGTCAGCAACCTTCACAGAGTTCTCGGTCTTCAGAACATCAATCTTGGCAGTCTCACCCACAACGTTGGTCACACCATTGCCTTCGTCCTTCATGAAGATAACCGTAACAGGACGAGTGGTCACACCGGGGACATCGGGGACATCGGGGCCAGCGTTGCCAGAGCAGCCAGCCAGAACACCGGCAGCAGCAACAGCCAGAGTAGCGACACCTGCGCCCTTCAGGAACTGACGACGAGAGATATTAGACATAATAATCAACCTCACAATCTTTTCTGCATGCCCCGATCACTTTTTTGTGGAGCCTGCTTTTTCTATATAATACCCTCCCTGGTAACTGTTTGTCAAGTAAAATTTCAACAAAAAAACAACACCAATAGGGCGGAGGCCTTGTTGGCCACCACCCTGTTGGTGTTGTCTTCTTAAATTTTTAATTTAAAAATTCAAATAATTTTGAAAAATCCGGTTCAGCTTACTTGCGGCTGACGTAGACAGTCACATTCTTAAACTTGTTGATTGCGATATCGCCCAGAGTATCCAGCTTAAAGCCCTTGGGGATTTCCTTCAGCTCACTGGTATTGAATTTGGTTGCACCCTTTTCCACTTCCAGAACTTCGGTGCCGACAGTCTCAGAGCCGTCTACGCCTGCCACCCCACGGTAGTAATAGTTGACAGTGACCTTATCCGTTTCCTTCTTGTCAACCTTGTCAACCGTGAAGGTGACAGTCTGGTTGTCCCAGTCGATGAACTGGTCGCCAACAATACCGACCACATAGCCCTCGGGTGCCTGCACATCGTTAGAGTTCATCTTGGTCTCGGTCAGCTTAACATTCTTGACAACGGTAGTACCGACCTCTTTGCCCTTACGGTCAACGAACTTGACGGTGACGTTCTTAGCAGTCACATCGGGGATAGAAGGGACATCGTTGCCGGAGCAGCCAGCCAGAACACCGGCAGCAGCAACAGCCAGAGCAGCCACACCTGCACCCTTGAGGAACTTACGACGAGAAATGTTAGACATAAGAATCAACCTCACAATCTTTTTTTGGCACGCCCCCATTACTTTTTTTGCGGAGCCTGCTTTTCTTATATAATACCCCCCCCCGGTAACCGTTTGTCAAGTGGTTTTTGGCATCTTTTGCCGCCGGATGCAGAAAAAGCGGGAGCAACAAGGAAAAAATCGAGGGTACGGTCAAACCCAGCAGAAAGGGCCGCTGCACATCATTCCGTGCAGCGGCCCTTTCTGTTCACCGTTATTTTCATTCATTCTCAACATGTCTTGTTTTCATCTTCTGTCTGCTCATGTTCCCCTCTTGCCGCCCGCATCAGCCCGGCAAACAAAAAACCCACATTGACCCCTAGAATAAAACCCACGATGCCTGCCGCCAATACCATTGCGCCTCCTCCTTTCTTCTACCATATTTTACCATATATCATTTGTCGGATGCAATCGCAGCCTGTCGCAAAAGGCAAGATCACTGCCCAACGTGCAAGCTTTTTTGCGCCGGAGCGTTGCAAGACTCTGCCGCATCTGCTATACTTTTGACAACACTTATATATAAAGGAGGTGCTCTTTATGTCTGTTATGGATACTCTTGTCAGCCGCCGCACCTACCGCCGCTTTGCACAGAAAGCTGTTCCGCAGGATGTGGTGGATGATATCGTCGAGGCCGTCCGCCTGTCCTCCTGCGGAGCCAACCGTCAGGCTGTGCGTCTGGTGGTGGTGAACAAGCCCGAGGCGGTGGCAAAGGTGCAGCCGCTGGTCAAGTGGGCTGCCTATCTGCCGCCGGAGCAGGGCACGCCCAAAGCCGACGAGCTGCCCACCCTGTATGTGGCCGTGGTGCAGGACACTTCCATCCCCGGCGACCTTGCCACCGATACCGGCATCGCCCTTGCCAACATGACCCTTGCCGCATGGGACAAAGGCGTGGGCAGCTGCATTATGGGCGCGATCAACAAGCCTGCCCTCACCGAACTGCTGGGCATTGAAGAACCGCAGAAGCTGGCATTCATGGTGGCGTTCGGCTACCCGGCCCACAAGGCTCACATTGTGCCGCTGACGGCTGAGACCGGCGTAAAATATTATCTGGACGAGAACCGGGATTACTGCGTGCCAAAGCGGAGCAAAGAAGAGATCGCAAAATATCTATAATTTGTATATATACATTTCTTCGACGCATTTTCTGTATAATTGTTTTCAATTCGGTTTCAAATGATGAGATTTTTTGCACAAGTATTGACTTTTCAATTTGTACAATCTATACTAAATTCGTTCGCCAGATGTTCGATGAATCGCATCGTTCTGGCGTACCGCAAAAACATACAGTACATTTGAGGAGTGTTTGAATATGAAAAAGATTTCTCGTCGCAGCTTTCTGGCAGCTGCCGGTCTGTCCGTTGCCGCTCTGGCTTTGACCGCCTGCGGTGGTTCTTCCGCAAGCACCGCTTCCTCCGTGGCAAGCTCTGCTGCTTCTTCTGAAGCTGCTTCCACCAGCGCCGCCGCTGGCGAGCTGACCACCGTTGAGGCCGGCAAGCTGACCATGGCCACCAACGCAGCTTTCCCTCCGTATGAGATGACCACCGATGCAGGCGAGTTCGAGGGCATCGACATCGAGACTGCTCAGGCCATCGCTGACAAGCTGGGTCTGGAGCTGCAGATCGATGATATGGACTTTGACGCCGCTCTGCTGAGCGTGCAGCAGGGTAAGGCCGACATCGTTATGGCTGGCGTTACCGTTACCGACGAGCGCAAGGCTGTGATGGACTTCTCCGACAGCTACGCTACCGGCATCCAGTCCATCATCGTGCCCGAGGGCTCCGACATTGCTTCTCCGGACGATCTGGCCGGCAAGAAGATCGGCACCCAGCGCGGCACCACCGGCTACATCTACTGCTCCGACGACTTCGGCGACGACAATGTTGTGGCTTACGACGACGGTCTGACCGCTGTGCAGGCTCTGAACAACGGTCAGGTGGATGCCGTTGTCATCGACAACGCTCCCGCCCAGGAGTTCGTTGCTGCCAATCCCGGTCTGGTCATTCTGGATACCAGCTACGCCGAGGAAGATTACGCCATCGGTATGGCAAAGGGTTCTTCTCTGGAAGATGCCGTCAACGCCGCTCTGGAAGAGCTGAAGGCTGACGGCACCCTGCAGTCCATCGTGGACAAGTACATCACCGCTGAATAATCAGCTGGCTGATAACGGAACCACGGGGAGGCAGCCCCCAACTGGGGCACCTCCCCTTTTTTGGAAAAATAAGGTTACAAAATTCTAACAAAACAGGAAAGTGAGGATGCGAATGGCTGCTCAATACGAACTGCTCAAAGAGCTGCTCAACAGCGGCACCAAGCTCAGCTTCGGGCAGGAGTTCTTCTTCAAATTTTATCAGGCCTTCATCCTGAAAGACCGCTGGACGCAGTACATCAACGGCGTGGGCACCACCCTGCTGGTCACTGCCATTGCGCTGGCACTGGGCATCGTGCTGGGCAGCGTGGTGGCACTGGTGCGTGTGGCACACGACCAGCAACGCCCCGGCCACAAGAACCCGGTGTTGGGCTTCTTCAACATCATCTGCGAAATTTACACCACCATCATCCGCGGCACGCCCATGATGGTGCAGCTGCTCATCATGAGCATGGTCATCTTTGCCAACAGCCGCAACTTTACCATGGTGGGTGCGCTGGCACTGGGCATCAACTCCGGTGCCTATGTTTCGGAGATCATCCGCGGCGGTCTGATGGCCGTTGACCCCGGCCAGATGGAGGCCGGCCGCAGCCTTGGTTTGAACTACATGACCACCATGGTGGTCATCATCATCCCGCAGGCCATCCGTGCGGTGCTGCCTGCTCTGGGCAACGAGTTCATCGTCCTGCTGAAGGATACCTCCCTGATCACGGTCATCGGCGGCAAGGAGCTGCTGTACGCCGCACAGGGCATCATGAACCGCACCTACGAGCCCATGTTCCCGTTGCTGGGCGATGCACTGATCTACCTTGTGCTGGTCATGCTGTTCACCCGTCTGCTGGCAAAGTTTGAGAGGAGGCTTGCTCAAAGTGACCGATAAAATTCTGGAAGTCCGCGGCCTGACAAAAACCTACGGCGGCGAAAAAAAGCCGGGCGCAAAGCAGCCCACCCCCACGCTGGACGTGCTGAAGGGCATCGATATTGATATTTACCGCGGCGATGTGGTCTGCCTGATCGGCCCCTCCGGCTGCGGCAAGTCCACCTTCCTGCGCTGCCTGAACCGGCTGGAGATCCCCACCAGCGGCTCCGTGAAGTTCGAGGGCACTGAGGTGGACGAAGCCCACATCGACGCTGTGCGCCAGAAGATGGGCATGGTGTTCCAGCACTTCAACCTGTTCCCGCACCTGACTGTGAAGAAAAACCTTGAGCTGGCCCCCACCCTGCTCAAGCTCAAGGATAAGCAGGCCATTTCCGACAAGGCCGACGAACTGCTGGCCCGCGTAGGCCTGTCCGACAAGGCCGACGCCTACCCCAAGAGCCTTTCCGGCGGCCAGCAGCAGCGCATTGCCATTGCCCGTGCCCTTGCCATGGACCCGGACGTGATCCTGTTCGACGAGCCCACCAGCGCCCTCGACCCCGAAATGGTGGGCGAGGTTCTGGAACTGATGAAGGAGCTGGCCCACACCGGCATCACCATGCTGGTGGTCACCCACGAAATGGGCTTTGCCCGCGAGGTGTCCAACCGCGTCATCTTCATCGACGACGGCAAGATCCAGGAGGACGAGCCGCCGCAGGAACTGTTCACGAATCCGAAGCATCCCAGACTAAAAGCATTCCTTTCCAAGATGCTGTAATACTTTTCCACATAGAAAACGCTCCGCTGTGCAAAACACAGCGGAGCGTTTTGTTGTACTTCGTCAAAAATTATGGTATAATGCAAATAAGGCGCTGATTGCAAAATTGGTGGTCATGCTTTCTATCCCGTATCGCTGCTTCTTTTCACATAGAACGAAGCAGAGGTTCCGGGAGGAAACTTTTTTTTTGGAAGTACCCTGCCCGGAGCCTTGAAGGCGAAGGGAGGGATATCGGATGACTCTGTTGGAAACTCTCGCACTGCTTACGTTCATTCTCACGCTGCTGGGTCTGATCGTGGATGTGATCCGCCTGACCGTCGAGGTTATGGCAAAGTTTTCCCAGACGAAAAGCGATGATAACAAAAAAGATTGACCGCCTACAGTTACCAGCCGAGCGGTCAATCTTTTTGACTAACGGGATGGAAAGCTGACCTTTGCAGTCAGCGCCCCTTCTGTTTATAGTATAACTTTTTTCTGTCGCTCTGTCAAGGGCGACCTTTTTTACGTGTTACAGATTATTTTCTCCGTTTCCGCTTTCGCCCTGCTCACTGGTATACAGCACCATCAGATGGTTGGCGCTTTCTTCCAGCTGGGTCTTGGCCTGACGGAGATTGGCTTCCTCGTTTTCATTCATCTTTTCGGGCTTATCCTTGCGCAGGCAGCGGCGGAGGTTGGCGAGGTCGGTTTTGATGCGGTTCTTCTCGTCCTTGTCCAGCTCCTTTTTGCATTTGGAAAGAGCCTCGTCCACCTTGTAGGCCAGCACCTCGGCCTGATTGTGCAGGTCCAGCCGCTCCTTGCGGCGGCTGTCCTCGGCCTCGTAGGCGGCAGCGTCTGCCATGGCGCGCTGGATCTCGTTCTCAGAAAGGTTCGTGCTGCCGGTAATGGTGATGTTCTGCTCCCGGCCGGTGCCAAGGTCTTTGGCAGACACCTTCACCACGCCGTTCACGTCGATATCGAAGGTAACTTCGATCTGCGGTTTGGAGGAGAAGCTTGCCCGGATGCCGGTGAGCTTGAATTTGCCCAGACTCTTGTTGTCGCGGGCAAAGTGGCGCTCGCCCTGCAGCACGTTGATCTCCACACTGGTCTGCATGGGCCGTGCGGTGGTGAAGATCTGGCTCTTGCGGGTGGGGATCATGCTGTTGCGGGTGATCAGCGGGGTGGCCACGCCGCCCAGCGTCTCAATGGAGAGGGTCAGCGGGGTCACATCCATCAGCACAAGGCCCTGCGCCGCTGCGCCGGTGGCACCGGCCAGCTTGCCGCCGCCCTGCAGCAGACCGCCCTGCACAGCCGCACCCATGGCAACACACTCGTCCGGGTTCAGGCTGTGGCTGGGTTCGCAGCCCAGCAGCTCCTTCACCTGACGCTCCACCGCAGGCATCCGGGTGCTGCCGCCCACCAGCAGCACCTTGCCCAGCTGGCTGGCAGAAATGCCTGCGTCCCGCAGCGCATTCTGCACGGGAGCCACTGTGCGGGCCAGCAGGTCGCCGGTCATCATTTCGAACTGCGGGCGGGAAAGCGAGATATCCAAGTGGTGAGGGCCGTCCTTGCCCACTGCGATAAAGGGCAGGTTCAGCTGTGCCGACGGCGCGGCAGAAAGCTCCTTCTTTGCCTTTTCGGCTTCCTCTTTCAGCCGGCCCATAGCTGCCGGGTCGCGGGAGAGGTCGATGCGATCCGACTTTTTGAACTCGGCCACGGCATATTCCACGATGCGCTGATCGAAGTCGTCACCGCCCAGATGGGTGTCGCCGCCGGTGGCAAGCACCGTAAAGGTCCCGTCCTCGATCTCGATGATGGACACATCAAAGGTGCCGCCGCCGAGGTCGTAGACGAGGATCTTCTGCGCCACTTCGTTATCCAAACCATAGGCCACAGCGGCAGCAGTAGGCTCGTTGATGATGCGCAGCACGTTCAGGCCTGCAATGCGGCCTGCATCCTGCGTAGCCTTGCGCTGGCTGTCGTCGAAGTAGGCGGGCACCGTGATGACCGCTTCGGTCACCGGCTCGCCCAGATAGCTCTCGGCATCGCGGCGGATCTTGGCCAAGATCATGGCACTGATCTCCTGCGGGGTCAGGTCTTTGCCGTCGATGTGCACCCGGTAGTCACTGCCCATATGGCGCTTGATGCTGGAGATGGTGCGCCCGGAATTTGTGGCGATCTGGCGCTTGGCCGCACCGCCCACCAGACGTTCACCATCCTTCGTGAAGGCCACAACGCTGGGGGTGGTGCGCTCACCCTCCGCATTGGTGATGACCACGGGCTTGCCGCCCTCCACCACTGCCACACAGGAATTGGTCGTGCCGAGATCGATGCCGATTACTTTGCTCATACTGTCTGTTTCCTCTCCGGTGCTGTGCATCTTGGGCGCAGCTCTTCAAATCATTTCCGAGTATATCTTACCGTCCCGATATGACGATTTTTTAGTCCAATTGTAAAGATTCCATGTCGTAAGCTGTGGCTCGGGCAGGCAGTTCACTGGTCAGTTCCCGGATGAGCTGGTCGGCTTCGGCCAGCCACTGCTCTGCGTCCGGCTCGTGCTCACGGGCCTTGATGGCAAAGCCCTGCCTTGCTTCTGCGGCCAGTGCCAGCGCCTTTTTGCGGCTGGTGTAGCGCGTTTCGGTCTGGGCCACACGCAGGCACACCTGCGGAGTGTACTCGATATCCGGCATATGGGCTGCGTTGGCGCGGGCACGGCGGTAATACAAAAGTGCCCGGCCATTGTCGCCCCGGGCAGCGCAGTCATCGCCCAGTGCAATGTTGGATAAGATCTCGCCGCTGTCTGCTGCTTCCTTCCACATGCGGCGGGCCTTGGCACGGTTCGTGCGGGTGCCGCGGCCCTTATAAATACAGTCTGCCAGCAGGGCAAGTCCCATGGTGCTGCCAAGCTCGGCTGCTTTTTCAAAGCATTCCACAGCCTGCGCCCAATTGCCCTTGCGGGCGGCTTCCTTTCCGGCATCCGATTTCTCATCACCGGGGTCTTCCGGCGTATGGCCCGCGTGCAGCAAACCGTTGAGCAGAGCGCCGTCCAGCGTAGCCGAGTGGCTCCACGGGTCCAGCACCACGCCGTCGATCCCCTCAGTGGAAAGGGCCAGCTCCATGGCATCCTGCAGGGTGTAATCTGCCATTGGCCGGGCAGAAGTGCTGCGGTCGGCGCAGGCCGCAGCTGCAGAGGTAAACATAGGCAGCCATGTGCGGCCCTTCTCGTTGCGCAGGGTCCACAACTGCAGGTCCTTAGCCTTTGCCGTGGGCACCGGATGCTCCGTCCACGGTGCAGGCGTGTTGTGCACCGTCAGTGCCGTGCGCAGCGGCACCAGAACATGGGTCTCCATTTCCAGTGCATAGTTCAAAGCGCCCATCAGCGTCCAGAAGCTTTCTTCGTTCTGGCCTTTATATAAATTTTCCACTGCCTGCTCAAAGGCCGGGCAGCCGGTGCCCGCCGGGCTGTAGGCCGGAGCGTTCTGCCGATGCTTGCGGGTGCCCACCGGGCGCAGCCGGATGCCGCCGTCTTGTCTTTTTGCCATCTGCTCACCATTCTTCCAGTTTCTAGTCAGTTTTTAGTATAGCAGGAAATGGCTTTGGGTACAACGCCTATCTGTATGTATCCATTTTTCCCTGCTCAAAAAAAGCGGGGTACCAGATCAGCTTCTTCTGGCACCCCGTTAAAAATACATTTTTCCTGAAACGCCTTATTCCGCGTCCAGATCTTCTTCGGTCTCAGCAGCAATATAGATCGGTCTGTGCTTTGTTTCAAGATATGTTTTGGCAAGGTACTCGCCTGCAATGCCCGTACACAGCAGCTGCACACCACTGCACAAAAGGATGATGCAGACAAGGCTCGGCCAGCCGGAAGTAGGGTCGCCGAACATCAGTGCACGCACCACCACGATCATGATGCCTACAAACGCCAATACGCAAAAGGCAAGGCCAAGGCCCGCCGCCATCAGCAGTGGAGCTGTGGAAAAGCCCACAATGCCTTCGATCGAATATTTGAGCAGACCCCAGAAGTTCCACTTTGTTGTGCCCGCCACACGCTCTACGTTTTTGTAGTCGATCCACTTTGTTTTAAAGCCGACCCAGCTGAAAATGCCCTTGCTGAAGCGGTTATATTCCGCCATGCTCAGCACGGCATCAGTCATTTTGCGGCTCATCAGGCGGAAGTCTCTTGCTCCATCCACGATCTCTGTATCCGAGAGCTTATTGATGATCTGATAAAACTTTTTGGCAAACCAGCTGCGAACGGGCGGTTCACCCTCGCGTGTCGTGCGGCGGGTGGCCGCGCAGTCATATTCGCCGGAGAACAGCAGCTCCAGCATTTCCGGCAGCAGCGAGGGCGGGTCCTGCAGATCCGCATCCATCGTTGCTACATAATCGCCCTTTGCCGCTTTTAATCCGGCATAAATGCCTGCTTCCTTGCCAAAGTTCCGGCTGAAGGAGATGTACCGCACACGGGCATCTTTCCGGTGCAATTCCCGCGCGATCTGCAGTGTGCGGTCTTTTGAGCCGTCATCCACAAAGATGAACTCAAAATCTGCTCCGTGGGATATTCCCATCTGCTGTGCGATCTTACTGGCCTCTTTATAAAAAATGGGAAGTGATTCTTCCTCATTGTAGCACGGAACGACCAAACTTATCAGCATTCCTGTTTCCCCTTTTGTGCAATATTTAAAATTATTGTAGCATACCCCCACCCTGGTTTCAACCGTTTTCGGCATTTTGCCCGGCGGTTTTCAGCACACTTTTGCAATAAAAACATTTTCTATGGCTTTTTAAGTTTTTGTACGCTATAATAAGTAGGATTTCATAAACCTTATAATGCAAGAAAGCAAGAAAGAAGGAGTATCGCCTTGAACAAGATGCTAGGCTATCTGAAGGACTACAAGCGCGAGAGCGTGCTTGCGCCCCTTTTCAAGATGCTGGAAGCCACGTTCGACCTGTTCGTGCCGCTGGTCATGGCGGATATCGTGAACATCGGCATTGCCGCCCACGACTTCCACTATATTCTTGTGCGGTGCGGCATTTTGCTGCTGCTGGCCATGATCGGCCTTGCCTGCAGCCTGACGGCACAGTATTTTTCCGCAAAGGCGGCCGTGGGCTATTCCACAGCTCTGCGCCACGCCCTGTTTGAGCACATCCAGACCCTGAGCTTTACCGAGATGGACACCCTCGGCACCAGCACCCTGATCACCCGTATGACCAGCGACGTGAATCAGGTGCAGAGCGGCCTGAACCTGTTTTTACGCCTGTTCCTGCGCAGCCCGTTCGTGGTGATCGGTGCCATGGTCATGGCCTTTACGGTGAATTCCCGTGCAGCGCTGATCTTTGTAGTGACCATCCCGCTGCTGAGCGTGGTGGTGTTCGGCATCATGGCTGCTACCCGGCCCCTGTACAAGACGGTACAGAATCGCCTTGACCGGGTGCTGGGCCTGACCCGCGAAAACCTGACCGGCGTGCGCGTGGTGCGCGCTTTTGATAAGGAAAAAAGCGAGGTAGAGCGCTTTGAGAATGCCAACGACCTGCTGACCAAGATGCAGCTCCATGTAGGCCATATCTCTGCCCTGATGAACCCGCTGACCTATGTGCTCATCAACATTGCCATTGTGGCACTGCTATATGTGGGCAGCATTGAGATCAATGTTGGTGGCATGGCTTCCGGCGACGTGATTGCGCTGGTGAACTACATGAACCAGATCCTTGTGGAGCTGGTCAAGCTGGCAAACCTGATCGTGCAGGTGAGCAAGGCGCTGGCCTGCGCAGGCCGCGTGCAGGCTGTGCTGGACACCACGCCCGGCATGGCCTTCCCGGAAAAGCTTCTGGGCGAGGTGCCCGCCGAAAAATCCGGCGATGCCGTGCGCTTTGAGCATGTAAGCCTGACCTATGCGGGTGCCGGTGCACCCAGCCTTTCCGACATCAGCTTCACTGCAAAGCGCGGCCAGACCATTGGTGTCATCGGCGGTACCGGCAGCGGCAAATCCAGCCTTGTCAACCTGATTCCCCGCTTCTACGATGCCACCGAGGGCACGGTGGAGATCATGGGCCGCGACGTCCGCAGCTACCCCCGCGAAGCACTGCGCGGCAAGGTGGCCGTGGTGATGCAGAAGGCCCAGCTGTTCGGCGGCACCATCCGCTCCAACCTGCTGTGGGGCAACAAGAATGCCACCGATGCGGACCTGTGGGCCGCACTGGAAACAGCACAGGCTGCGGAGTTCGTCAAAGCCAAGCCCCTTGGGCTGGACGAGCCTGTGGAGCAGGGCGGTCGCAACCTGTCCGGCGGACAGAAGCAGCGCCTGACCATCGCCCGCGCCCTTGTGGGCAAGCCAGAAATTCTGGTCCTTGACGACAGCGCCAGCGCACTGGACTACGCCACCGATGCCGCCCTGCGCAAGGCACTGGCTGCTCTGCCCGGCAGCCTGACCGTGTTCATCGTGAGCCAGCGCGCCGCCAGCCTGCAGTACGCGGATCAAATTCTGGTGCTGGACGACGGCCATCTGGTGGGCATCGGCACCCACGACCAGCTGCGCCAGACCTGCCCCGTCTACGAGGAGATCTACGAGAGCCAGTTCAAGAAAGGGGATGCGCAGAAATGAGTGCAAAAGCAAAAACAAAGCTGACCCCGCAGCAGCGCAAGGCCACCTTGACCCGTGTTCTGGGCAAAATCAAACCTTATTCCCTGTTTGTGGTGTGCAGCCTTGTGGTGGCCGCTGTGAGCGTGGGCGCGCAGCTGTATATCCCCATCCTCTGCGGCAGCGCCATTGATATGATGCTGGGCAAGGGTGCCGTAGATTTTGGCGGTGTGATGCGCATTATCATCGAGGTGCTGGTGGTTGCCGGTGTGGCCGCTCTTGCGCAGTGGCTGCTGAGCGTGTGCAACAACCGCATCACCTTCCTTGTCAGCCGCGACCTGCGCAACGAAGCCCTGCGCAAAATTCAGACCCTGCCGCTTTCCTACCTCGACAGCCACCCCTCCGGCGATATCGTCAGCCGCATGGTGGCCGATGTGGATACCTTTGCGGACGGCCTGCTGATGGGCTTTACACAGCTGTTCAGCGGCGTTCTGACCATCCTCGGCACCCTGCTGTTCATGCTCAGCGAGAATGTGCCCATCACGCTGGTGGTGGTGTGCATCACCCCGCTGAGCCTCGTGGTGGCAAGCTTCCTTGCCAAGCGCAGCTATGGTTACTTCCAGAGCCAGAGCACCGTGCGCGGAGAGCAGACCGCGCTGGTTAACGAGATGATCGAGGGCCAGAAGGTGGTGCAGGCCTTCGGCCACGAGGCCGAGAGCCTTACCGCCTTTGACGAGGTGAATGGCCGTCTGCAGGACGTGAGCCTGAAGGCCATCTTCTTTTCCAGCCTGACCAACCCCGCCACCCGCTTTGTGAATAACATCGTGTACGCAGGCGTGGGCCTTGTGGGTGCCGTGTACGCGGTGCGGGGCGGCATCACCATCGGCCAGCTGAGCGTGTTTTTGAGCTACGCTAACCAGTACACCAAGCCCTTCAACGAAATTTCCGGTGTAGTCACCGAGCTGCAGAATGCTCTGGCCTGCGCCGCCCGCGTGTTCGAGCTGCTGGATGCCGACGATCAGGTGCCGGAAGTCGAGAACGCCTCCGTGCTGCAGCCGGACGGCCATGTGCAGCTGGAGGATGTTTCCTTCCGCTACCTACCCGACCGCCCGCTGATCGAGGGCCTTTCCCTCGACGTAAAGCCCGGCCAGCGCATTGCCATCGTCGGCCCTACTGGCTGCGGCAAGACCACTCTCATCAACCTGCTCATGCGCTTCTATGATGTGAACGGCGGTTCCATCAAGGTGTCCGGCACCGACATCCGGGATGTGACCCGCGCTTCCCTGCGCGGCAGCTACGGCATGGTGCTGCAGGATACATGGCTGCGGGCCGGTACCGTGCGGGAAAACATTGCCTACGGCAAGCCGGATGCAAGCCTTGAAGAGATCGTAGCAGCAGCCAAAGCCGCCCATGCAGACAGCTTCATCCGCCGCCTGCCGGAGGGCTACGATACCGTCATCGCCGAGGACGGCGGCAACATCAGTCAGGGCCAGAAGCAGCTGCTGTGCATTGCCCGCGTGATGCTCTGCCTGCCGCCGATGCTGATCCTGGACGAAGCAACATCCTCCATTGATACCCGCACCGAGGTGCGTATCCAGAAAGCTTTTGCCCGCATGATGCAGGGCCGTACCAGCTTTATTGTGGCGCACCGCCTTTCCACCATCCGCGAGGCGGACGTGATCCTTGTGATGAAGGACGGCCACATTGTGGAGCAGGGTAGCCACGACGAGCTGCTTGCTGCAAACGGCTTCTACGCCAAGCTCTACAACAGCCAGTTCGAGGGCGTAGAGACCTGAGAGTTCCTGATAATAATAACAAAAAGGAGCGATGCACTGCATCGCTCCTTTTTGTTATTATTTGCTTTCAACTTTCTGCACGATGGGTTCATCGGGCGGCGGCGTGAGGGTAGAGTGCTCCACGATGAACTGCTCCGCCCTCTCCCGGGCCAGACGCTGGCGCACCTTGCGTGCATCGTTGGCGGGGAAGGTGCGCTCGCCGTCCAGCTTGGCATCCCAGTGGGCAGCAGCTGCTTCCACCTCGGCGTCCGTGGGTGCAAGGCCCTCCTTTTCTGCCACCAGCAGAAGCCCCAGCCAGCTGCGCAGCTTGCGCTCTGCCTGCGCGTGGAGCCATGCACGGAACTCTTCCACCGTCTGGCCGCGCACTTTAAGGAACTGGTCAAAGTTGATGCCATTGGCCTGCAGGCTCAGGTTGAACTGGCGCTGCTCGGCAAAATAGTTACCGCCCACCAGCTGCTTTGGCAGCGGGCCTTTCACTGCATCGCCCAGCTGCCATACCAGCTCCTTGCGTGCCCGCTGCTCAGCCTGGGCACAGCGCTGTGCCCAGATCTCGCGGGCCACCTGCTGCCGCAGCGCCGCCTTGCCCGCTGCATCGGCTGCACGTTCTTCGTCGCCGTGGTGGCGGTTGATCTCCAGTTCAATGGTCAGCTGCCGGATGGGGTGCGGCTCAATGGGCTGCACAAAGCCAGTGTATGCTCCCACTTCCAGCGGCGGCAGCGCATAAAACTGTGCACCCGCCCGGAAGCCCTCGGCTCGGTTCACCGCCAACAGTTCAAAATCCGGGTCGGTCACCGGCACCACATGGTACTCCTGCACCAGCTGCTCATACAGCGCCGAAAAGCCGCCAAGAATGGTGCGATTCACCGCCTCGGTCAGCAGACCATCCTCTTCCTGCGGCGCGTCCGGCTCCGCCTGCACCTGTGCAACGGCTGCCGCCAGTTCCTCGGCACCGGCTGTGAATACCAGACGGCAGTCGCCCGGCTCAGCCATGCCAAAATGTTCCAGTTTCATCCTCTTTTCCCCTTTCAGCGGGCAATGCCCACGGTCAGCACCAGCAGGGCCACACCTATCACGGTATACAACACCTCGGCTCCCAGCGTGGCCCGGTCGCCTTCCACGTACATCTTCTCCGGGTCGTCGGGGTCATAATATAAGGTGACGGTATCCCCCACCGCAAAGCTCTTGCCCCGCGCAGGCTTCGGGTAGTGCAGCCGATGGCTGCCGCCTGCGGTGGTAAAGGCCAGCACATAGGCACCGCCATCCCGGCTCCGCACGGTGCCCTCCACCGTGGCTGTGACCTTCTGCCCCTGCGTGCACAGCCTGCGCCGTGCCAGCACACTGCGCAGAGCCATAAAGAACATGATGCCTGCTCCCAGCAGGAAAATAATGATATTGAACATTCTGCATTTCCCTCGTTTTCTCAGTCTGCGCGCAGGACACCCTCCCAGCGCGTCCTGTTTATTGTATCACACTTTGGCAAAAATTTCGCCCTGCAGCCGCCATTCAGAATGCATCAATTTTCAAGCAAAATTTTGTCGAGAAAAATTAAAAATAATGCTTGACATTCTTCGTATATCTGGTATAATAACTATCGTTCCGAGCGGCACAGCTCACGAACACAACAGAATATGCGGATATGGCGGAATTGGCAGACGCGTTAGATTCAGGTTCTAATCGGGGCAACTCGGTGGAGGTTCAAGTCCTCTTATCCGCACCATGACGAATGTTCTTACAGCATTTAGCTGTCAAAGAACATTCGTCATTTTTTTATTTGCTAAATAGCGACATCACAGGGGGCGTAGTTCACAACTACGCCTTTTCTTGTATTCACCGATACATCGGGTGTCGGTAAAGGAAGTGCGCTTGGAATCTCGATGGTGCCCACGCAGTTGTAGTGAATGCGGAGCCGCTGCTCCCACACGCCGTTGACCTTTTCTGCATCGAACACTTCGATTTTTTCCACCAGTTCATTCAGCATCCGGGGTGTCAGCTTTTTTGCTCTGGTGTACTTGCGAACCAGACTGATGAACATATCCGTTGTCATAGTGCGGCTGCTCTGCTTTTCGATTTCGGAGCGGAGCTGTTTGATTTTCTCGGTCAGCTCCTTTTGCTCGTCCTCATATCTCCGGGACATTCTGGAAAAGCGTTCATCAGAGATCTTGCCGGAAACATTGTCCTCATAGATGCGCTCAAAGAGGCCGTCCAGTTCTTCATCACGGGCAAGGAGTGCTTTCAACTCTTTCTCTTTCAGCTTGCGGTCGGCTTCGTCTGCCTGCTGGGAGTGCCCGATAACAGCCTTCAAAAAGTCGTCCTCATAGAGGCTGGCAAACTTGGTCAGCCGCCGAATCTCGCCCAGCACCACTTCTTCCAGAAAGTCTACCCTGATGTAGTGGGTGGATTGGCAGGTGCCACGGTTGCCCTTGTAGTTGGAGCAGTTGAAATACTTGATTTCCGGGTTGCCCTGATTGAAGTGGAAATGCAGATTGCAGCCGCAGTCTGCGCAGACAAGCAAGCCAGAGAACATATTGTGTTCTCCGTTGCTGGTACGGCGTTTGCGCATTTTTCCGCGTTTCTGCTGTACCTGTTCAAACACGGCTCGCTCAATAATTGGCTCGTGAACATTTTGGAACACTACCCAATTTTCCGGGTCGTTACGAATCCGCTTCTTGTTCTTGTAGGACTTGGAGTAGGTTTTGAAGTTCAGAACATCACCACAATACTCCTGCTGGTACAGAAGATGGGTAATCGTGGAGCCATTCCACTTGGTGGCGGGGCGCATCTTGGTCTTTCCGGGACGGCCGATGCCTTTCTGAATCCAGTAGGCCTGCGGCGTCAGGATGCCTTCCTTTTCAAACTGGGTGGCAATCTGTTCCGTGCCAAAGCCCTCCAACGTCATATCAAAAATGCGCCGGACAACTTGTGCAGCTTCTTCATCAATGACCCAATGCTTGGGATTGTTCGGGTCCTTGATATACCCATAGGGAGGAAGTCCCATCGGTTCGCCGGAGTTGCCTTTGATTTTATTACTGATACGGCGTTTCTTGCTGATGTCGCGGGCATACCACTCATTGAACAGGTTTCGGATGGGTGCCAGTTCGTTTTCTCCCTCGGCCGTGTCGATGTTGTCCGAAACGGCAACAAGTCGGATGTCATGGTCCGGGAAAAATTCTTCTGTCAGCCGTCCGACCTCAATATAGTTTCGGCCCAAACGGGAAAGGTCTTTGACGAACACAGCGGAGGCTTTCCCTTGTTCGAGCTGCTGCATCATTTCAACGAAACCGGGACGGTTCATGGTCACGCCGGAAATGCCATCATCCAGAAAGTGAACCAGATTGGTATAGCCTTTTTCCTTTGCAACTTTGGTGAGCAGTTTCTTTTGGTTGCCGATGCTGTAACTCTCGCCCTCCAAATTATCATCACGGGAAAGACGCTCATAGAGAAAAGCGGTTGCTTCACGGGATTTCTTGTTACTCGACTGTTTCATACTCGCTCCTTTCTTGGGACAGTCGAATAGCAAATTCACTTGTACACCTATATTATAACACGATCCGCTTTCTCTGTCCGCTGCCTCCCGAAAGGTCATTATAATTTTTCGCTTTCGGATTTCATCAGCCGGAGAAGAACTTCTCCTAAGGTCTGGGAACTTTCTTCTTTGAACACCGGCTCAACGATAAAGGAGCGATTGCCAATACGATAAGTCGAATCCAGAGTAAGCATCTCTGGATTTTTTGCTTTTTCAGGGTTTGTCTTTTTCGCTTGCATCGTAAAAATCCCCTTTCTTAAAAATCAAAAAATGAGCCAACGGATGGCTGCTGGCAGCAGCCCACGGGAATCTCACCCCTGCATTCCTCATGCAGCCCTACTCATTGCCTGCGACGCTCTGAACGCTCGGACTTTGACGGTAAGGGAGTATCAGCCTGTCTGTATGTCATGGCCCGCAAGCAGCCGCACTTGCATTGCGGCGTGGTGGTGATCGCTCCACTTTTCAGAGAAAAGCATCGTGGCGCACCCGCCGTCCGGCTCGATACAGACAGCAACGTATCCGTTTGCCCTATGATGCACCGCCATTGTCCTGCGGGCATATTTTTCAAGGTGCTGTCCCGAAACGTGGAAAGGGTCAGCCCGTTTCGGCTTTGGTTACAATAGAAGAAATCAGTTTGATTTCCAGATGGCGTTTCATGTACTCGTCTATGCACACATGAGGCTGACCGTGCTTGTCATAGAGAATGCCTGTACAGAGCTTGTTGATATAACCTCTGTAATGTCGCAAAACCTGTTCAACTGCATCGGTGTCCCCAGCGCAGGCAGAGCGAATCACCGAGAGCGGTAAAAACTCTCTGCTCGTGTGTTCATAGGAGTTCATTTACGCCTAACCTCCCTCCGGCAAGTGCGCCTTTAGCTTTTTTTGCAGCTCGTTCAGCGTTTTTGTCCGGTGGCGCTGTACAGCACTTCGGGACATTCCCATGAGGTCGCCAATCTCACCATCGCCCAGTTCCAGAACGCAAAACAGAATCAGAATGCTTTGTTCTTGCTTCGGCAGGGCGGCAAACGCATTGGCAACAAGTTCATTGTCGATGTGCAGATCACAGCCGTAGGACGAAAATACAAATTCTTCACTTGGATAATGGTCCACACTCGTGAGCTGCCCCAGTTCTTCCAACGAAAGAACGCTGAATGACTTTTCACGGTCGAGCAGGCGTTTCTTATTTCGGTGATAGTTCCGGGCCTCATTTCGCAGCACCGCTTTGCAGAACGCATCGAATCGGTACTGTTCGCCATCGTTGCGAGGGATAGCTTCCATCTTCTCACCCCCTTTCCGTGGGGATGTCGGGTGGATTTTTCCCTTTCCGCTAATATGACACCTGAAACACCCGATTCTGCCCGCTTTTTTGAAAATTTCCAAAAATATTTTTGAAACAGGCAGCTTTTCAGGCGGCAATAGAAAAGCCCAGCAGACCGAAAACGGCCAACCGGGCATAATGGCAGCACGAAACGCGCAGTACCTACATCGTATAGTACATAGTAAAAGCCCTGCTGACCCTGTGCGGGAGCAAGGCTTTTTTTGACAGTTCAAAGCTAGGCGTTCGATAGAATATCAGGCGCATGGCGGCATCCTCCTAGTGGCCGCCATACGGACGATGAAACGCTTTGATAAGCAAAAAGAACCGGCGACCTTGATTTTCTCAAAAGCCGCCGGTCAAAAATGGACGCACGGATATGCCTGCTACACGACGACTTTTTTTCTTTTGCCGTCGTGCGGCAGGTTGTTCTATATGTGTATTTTACAGGTTCAATCTTACTTTGAAGTGAAATCCATCTTACTCATTTGTAAGGGTAAAGAAGCTGGCCTGCTACAAATGTGGCAGACCAGCCATTATGATGATTATTGTTGGGATTTAATGGTGTCTACGATTGCCATATCATGTAAACGTTTTGCGGGGCTTCGTACCGCAAGAAAAGAAGTAAATAACACAATACCAACTATCAATGCAAGCGGAAAGATAGGAATACTCCATGCTGTACCCCAGAAATTCGTTATGAGACTTGCAAAAACAACCCAGTGCATAGGAAGTCCAATGATACAGCCCAAAATTATACCGCTTACTGCGTATGTCATTGCTTCTGCAACAATCATTTTTATGAGTTGCTGATTACTCATGCCGATTGCCCGCATTGTCCCATATTGTTTCGTTTTTGCGATAACGCCCATGTTAATTGTATTCATAATGTGAAAAATGGTTATCGCAACAATGATCGAGAGAAAACCATATACAAGTACAGCGAAAGCAGAATACAGGTTTCTTTGTTGTTGAACTTGTGAAAGCTGCTCTGTAAATACCACCCCACCATCGGTAAAAATATTTTCAATATCTTTCACATCTTCAATAGAAGCTCCATTTTGAAACTGGACGTCAATAATTGTATATCCTGTTTGCCCTGTTAATGCAACAAAGGTCTTTTCAGAGCAGAAAATGGTTTCCGTTCCCTCCTCGCGTGCCAACGGACTGTCAGACAGAATACCGGCTACCGTCACCGCTTGTTCCTTGCCGTTGATGGATAAAGTTATCACATCTCCAACTCGAACATCCGTATTTTCAGTATTCACAACCAAAACCTGATTTTCTTCTTGTTCTACAACACTTATTGAACCTGCTGTCAAATAATCGGCAGACCACTTAAATTGATTTGCCTCATACGAAATAACATTTGCTTTGTGGTTACTTCCGTCAATGTTTACAGGTACATCATAGGCAAACATACGCCCATACGCCCGCTTAACATTTTCATTCTGCTTGATATTTTCTAACAAAACGCTGTCAATGGAACAAGTATTTGTTTCGCTAACGATTGATAGTTCTGGTGTCCATTCAGATGGCATAAAAGCATTTTGCATAAAATTTACAAGCGTGCTGAATGTAAGAAATAATACAATGCAAATTGCAAATGCACCTGTCATTAGGATATAGTTCTTCTTATTTGATTTGGCATGATGGACGCCCATAGCGGTTTCAATCTTAAAAAAGCTCGTATTTGCAGCCTTACGAAACATAGTTGTTTGTTGTGCATTGCCTGAAACAGCCTCTAACGGGGAAGATTTTGCTGCCTTTTTTGCAGGAGTACGGGCCGCTAATAGCACTGTCAGAAGTCCTAACAATACGCTTACTGCAATACTGATCCAACTAATTCCCCATGTTGGCATATACGCAAACCATTGCGGGCTGATTTTACGCATAGCAGCAGATGTTACCCAAACCACAACAATAGATAATGCTACACCTGCTGGAATGGCTGTCTTGCACCAGTATAATCCCTCAAGCCGAACAAAATTCATAATTTGTTTTTTAGTAGCCCCCAAACACCGAAGCATACCAAAAAACTCTGTACGTTGTGTGACATTACTGTTCAAGGTACTTGAAATCATTAAAATACACGTCAGCATAACAATGATTGAAAGGATAAGCGCGATTGAATAAATCTGGTTTACACCTGTTTTTCCTGCTAACTGCCCCTCAATATTCAGCAGGTTCATATTTGCTTCAATTTGCCCGTCGGATAAGGAATATTGCGATTTTATCTTTTCGATTGTACTTGACATATCGCAATGCTGTGAAAGCTGAATAATATATTTTTCAGAAGCAGGGCTATTAGAAGCAGATATAAAAGTGGTAAATCCCTCTTGTGCTAATATTACACTTTGTTCGCTTCCGACGATCAGTCTTGCTTTTTCAGGATTATCAAAAAAACCAACAATAGAAAAACTCACAGTGCTTCCGTCAGGACAGGTCAAATCAATTACGCTTCCTAAGTCAAGATCATTGCTTTCTTTCAATACAGAAGACACCGCAATTTCATTGGCTGCATTGGGATATTTCCCCTCTGCTAATGAAGCCAAATAAATTTCACCAAAAACATCTTCGTCCAACCCGCTAATTGCGATAGGTTGTCCGCTGATAGAATATCCTGCGTCGGCGGAAATTGTACTATGCCAGCCAGAAACTTCTACTTCGGGCCGAGCCGCAATAAGATCAGAGGTTTTGGTATCAATGGAAGTAATCTGATAATGCCAGTCTCCATTTTCTTGCATCACTTTTTGGGTAATGCCCTGCAAGTACATATCTGCAAGCCCAAACATAACAGCCACCAAAAAGACGGCAAGAATGATACAGATGCGGGACATCTTGCTTTGCTTCCGATGTACTTTTTCATATTGAGGAACCAGATCAAGATAGCTTTTCACCGTAACGCCACCCCCAAATCTTTCAGAACCCCATCTGACATACGGAAAACACGATCAGCCGCCCCAGCTTGATTTTCATTATGGGTAATCATTAAAATCGTCTGCTGGTATTTCTGCGACATGGATTGCAGGAGAGCAATCACCTCCTGACTGTTTTTGCTGTCAAGGTTTCCTGTCGGTTCATCGGCCATAATCAGAGCCGGGTGGGTAACCAGTGCCCGGCCAATCGCGACTCGTTGCTGCTGACCACCTGAAAGCTGGCTGGGCAAGTGATTTCTGCGCTCGGTCAGCCCCAGCACTTGCAGCAGTTCGTTTACAAATTTCTGATCTGGCTTCTTATAGTCCAACAGAAGCGGGAAAGTGATGTTCTGCTCTACATTCAGTTCAGGAATAAGGTTGAAGGACTGAAAGATAAAGCCAATATGCTGCCGACGAAATACAGTCAGTTTCTTTTCAGGCATAGAAAAAATATCTTTTCCATCAATCAAAACTTTTCCCGCCGTGGGGTTATCCAAAGCCCCCACAACATTCAGCAGCGTACTTTTGCCGGAGCCGGACTCACCGACAATCGCAACAAATTCTCCTTTGTGAACAGAAAATGTCACATCGCGCAGAGCTTGAACGGCAGCTTCCCCTTTGCCATAGGTTTTGCATAAGTTTTGTACTTCAAGAATGTTCATATTTCATGCCTCCTTATGCAGCCTAGCATAGCTTCCTTGGCTTACTTCCGTATGACCGCTGCCTTACTCCTTTGTAAGATTGAAAAAATTGAGTGTGAAAGTGGTTCCTGCGCCGAGCGTGCTGTTTACAGAAATGGTTCCTCCGTGCGCCTCAACAATGGACTTTGCCAACGGCAGCCCCAATCCTACTCCATGGACATCCGATGAAAAGCGGCTGCGGTAAAACCGTTTGAAAATATTATAGAGGTCCTCTTGATGAATGCCGATTCCATCATCCGAGATAACAATTTGCGTCATGAGCGGCGATCGTGCCCACTGCACGGAAATGTGACCACCCGGCCGTGTATGTTCCAGCGCATTTTTAATGATATTTCCGAAGGCTTCCGACATCCATAGCGCATCACAAGCAAGTGTGACATCGCTTCCGCCGGATAGAACGATTTCTTTATGGTCTTGTTCGGCCCATGTTTCAAAGCGTTCCATCACATCCTGCATAAGAACGGAAAGGTTTTCCTCGTTTTTCTCCATCTGGATAATGCCGGCATCCAGCCGTGCCAGTTTCAGCAGAGTATAGATAACATCTTCCATCCGCTTGATTTCCCGTTGCGATTTTTCGGAAAAACTCTGCACAGTTTCAGAATCTTCTTTATGGCTGATAATGATTTCGTGGTACATTTTTAATGCGGCCAGCGGTGTTTTGATTTGATGGGACACATCCGAAATGATGGATTGTAAGAACTCTTTCGTCTGTTTTTGACTTTCTGCATGAGCCGAGAGAATAGCCGCCATTTCATTTACGCTGTGGAACAAACTGTACCAATCACCAGCCTGTGCGCACTCAATTCGGGACATTGTATTTCCGTCCAAAAATTCTCGGATTTTGCCCTCGGCTTCACGGATTGCTTTATGCTGGCGGTTCAGATAAAGAAATAGCGCAAAATAAATTGTACCAAACGAGAACAGCAACAGCAAAAACAGACACCACATGGTTTGATTGCGATAGTTCTGAACCATGGGCAAAAGCTGCATCGAAGTTGCGCTGCTGTACCCAATGGAAGCTAAAGCATTTTTTCCACGCGCAATATCACTTTCGTTGGGCTGTGCTGTGAATGCCGAAATCAGCAATTTTTCCGTATGATTCAGCTGATAGCCGGAAACGCCATAGTCATGGAGCAACAATTCCTGCTGAAAGCCTTTTGCTAAGAAAAAAGAAATTCCGGTCGCCAATAAAAATGAAATTACACAGATTGTGGTAATGGCCAGCAGCAGAATCTTTGTTTCTTTTCCGAACTTTCCCATATTTTCCTCACACAACGACCCACTTATAACCAATTCCGCGTTCCGTCAATAGGAACTTGGGCTGATTGGGGGTGTCCTCAATTTTGTTCCGCAGCCTGCGGATATAGACGGACAAGGTGTTATCATCCACAAAGTTTCCATTCCCGTCCCACATTCTATCAAGAATAAGTTCACGGGACAAAAGGTGGTTTGGATTTTGCAGGAACAGGCACAGTAATTTATACTCGACCAATGGCAGGTCAAGCGATTTTCCATTTTTCCAGACGCGCCGTTCTGCTGTGTCAATGCGTATTCCGTTTGCTTCCAAAACAGCGGCCGCCTTGGAGAATTGCAGAGAACGGCGGAGGATGGCTTTGATTCGAGAAAGCAATTCGTTTAACTTAAACGGCTTTGTGATATAGTCATCCGCGCCTATATCAAGCCCTCTTACAATGCTGATTTCCTGATCGGATGCCGTCAGAAATATAATAGGAATGGTTGAAATGGCACGCACTTCCTTGCAGACATCAAACCCGGTTCCATCTGGAAGTGTAACATCCAGCAATAATAAATCGTAAGTGTCTTGCTTGAATCGTGCCAAAGCCTCACTTGCCGTTCGGGCATTATCCACAAAATACCCGCTGTTTTCCAGCGTGTACTTCAAACCATCAATCAGGCTTAAATCATCTTCAACGTAAAGTATCTTCTGCATTTTTCAATTCCTTTCCCTGTTTCGTCCGGCCATCCACCGGCTTATCAGCATTTTTTGGCACCAGCCAAACGCTGGCCATTTTTACCGCACCGGGAATGCGTCCAGCTGAACACAGGTAGTTGACTTGCCGAGGTGTTACGTTCCACTTTTCGGCGGTCTCTTTCAAAGTCATGTAATCCATAGCACACCTCCAAGTTCTATTATATTTCGCTTGCTCGAAGAATACAATGCACAAAGTATGAACAATAAAGTTTAGCATATATGCAGTTTGCATCATTTCGCCAATCGTCCATGAACTATAAAATGTATATGGGTGATGCAGAATGGCGAAAATCGAGGACTGTCCCGGCTTTGAAACGTTCGGAGCGGATGTCAAAGCAGCACGAAAGGCAAAACAGCTTTCCCGCAGTGCGCTGGCTGACATGATACATTGTGACA